>ENA-ORXM01000510-ORXM01000510.1-marine-metagenome-genome-assembly--contig:-NODE-510-length-67952-cov-6.502718_pt1 | contig 67952 bp, 70 predicted proteins | sample MGYA00237867_ERZ511480 | MGnify/ENA primary metagenome ERZ511480 (study PRJEB26309, sample SAMN06266103) | marine metagenome | isolation source: Algal blade | place: United Kingdom:Sidmouth, United...
AACTGAAAAGGGCAGGCCGGGACAAAGAGGAGTCGCAAAGCGCTCCGGTCACCGACCCACCCCGACACGAGCATACAAAGGCCGCCTGAACCCGTTGACTCCCGTTAGGAACTCAGTCTTCTCGGCTTTGAATGCCAGAACGTATGTTCGTTTACGATCGGCGAGGATGACTGTTGCGCTATCGGCAACCGAGAGACTCTGCTATTGCTGGATCAGCATCAGGGGGTTCATCTCGGGGTCCTCGATCATCGCCATGGTGGGGGCGCCTGGGAGATCGAACGGCTCGCTACGAGCGGTGCCACCGTTGGCGGTCACCCGTTCCAGCGTCTCGGCGAGATCGCGCACCTGGATGTAGAGGCTCACGCGGCTCATCGAGCTGCCGCGGATGTGGCCGGCGGGGCCCGGTTCGGGTCCGCCGAGGCCTGGCTCGATAGACATGATGGGGCCGTCGCCGATCTTCCAACCGAACACCTGCTCGTAGAAGCGGCGCTGCCGGTCGGGATCGATGGCCTCGATCTCCCAGTGGACGATCGGGCGGGCCCAGTCTGAACTCATGACCCGAGCTTGGCCCAGATCGTCAATCGATGCTGATTTTTCAGCGAGACGTGATGCTGACCACTTCGCCGGGTGAGAACTTCTGGACGCTGGCATTGACCGAGACCGAGATCCCGTTCTTGCCTGCCGCCAGCAGGGTTCCGTCGACAACGCCTTGCGTGGTCGTGATCTGTGCGTACCGGCCCGTCATACGGGAAACATCGGTGAGGCTTTGCATGGTGTTCAAGCTCCTTGGCTATCTCTCGCCGTTGAGCGATAGCAAAGTGAACGGTAGATGACTGCGTTTCATGAGGCCATGAGGTCGGGCAGATCAGCCCAATGATCCATCCGGACCAGCGAGGGGCGATTCGTCAGCCCTGTTGGCGGACGGCGCCGATGATTTCTGCCACCGTGATCTCGATGACCACACGATCATCACGATCCTTGGGTTGGCGGTAGCGCTCGGCGTAGCGACGCACGCCTTCAGCAGTCCGTTCGGGTTCGAGGGTGGCCACCGCGGTGCCGTACAGGGTCAGCCACCGGCCGCCGTCGACCTGGCAGATCGCAACGTCTTGACCTGGTTCGCGAACCACGTGCTTGTTCTTCCACGAGTCGCTCCACGTGATGACCCTGGCAAGACCGGCGGCCTGATCGAACGTGAACCCCACAGGCGTGACGTGGGGGCGACCGTCTCGGCGTTTGAGCGTCAGCGTGGCCAGGTGACGCTCGGTGAGGAATGCAACGACGTGAGCGGGCAGGTCGGTGGGATCGAACGACTCAGCCACGGCAAGACTCAGTCATCGGTCGCGGCAAGTTTCTTGATCGCATCAGAGGCATTGATGGTGCCGCCCTGCACGTAGCGGTCACGGTTTGCCTCGATCGAAGAGAGCTCGTAGTAGTAGTTGACCATCATGCCGACGCTGCGTTCCCAGCCGGCGTCAACGGGGTTGGCCCACCAGTGCAGCCGATGAACGCGAGCGCCATTCGACAGGTGGAAGTGGGCGACGGGGTCGAGCGCTCGACCTTTTCGCTTCTCCTGGGACAGGTAGCGAGCGGCGAGGGCGAGAAACGCATCGGAATCTGCTGACTCGGTCGGCGTATCAGGGATCGGGGGACAGTTGGGTTGATCGACTGCCCACCGGCGGAAACCAGGCAGCGGCGAAAGGGTGACGAAGTGCTTGAGGTTCGGCAACTCAGATGCGAGTTGCTCGACGACTCGCTTGATGAGGAAGTCGCCGAGGGAAACCCCGGCGAGTCCGCGGTGACAGTTCGAGATCGAATAGAACACCGCAGTGTCGGCCTCGGTGGCATCGAATCGCTTGGCTTCGTGATCGAGCAGCGAGCGAACACTGCTGGGAATCCCGCGCTCGAGGGCGACCTCGACGAAGATCAGCGGATCGTCAGGCATGCCGGGGTGCAAGAACGCGTAACAGCGTCGACCCGGCCCGAGTCGACCCCTGAGGTCGTCCCACGACTCGATGGCGTGCACGGCTTCGTAGTCGATCAGTTTCTCCAACAGCGCCGCTGGCGTGTCCCAGGTGAGCCGTTCCAGCTTGAGAAGGCCGACATCGAACCAACGCTCGAGCATTCGGCGCAGGTCGTGATCGAGCGATTCGAGCGCTGGCGATGACTTGCGATGCTCGAGTAGCTCCTCTCGAAGCCCGATGAGGAACGGCAATCCGCCGTCGAAGGAGACGAATCGCTCGAGCAGCGATTCGTACTGCGGCCTCGTGGTGGTTCGTAGATTCCGAATCGCAACGGTGCGCTCGGCCGGGTTGGTCGCAGCGGTGAGTTCTGCCACTGCGAGATCGATGACGAGATCGTCGTGGGTGTACTCGCCGGCGAGCATTTCGAAGAACCGCAGCCGGCCGGTCGCATCGAGTTCGAGGAACGATGCGCCGATCTGTTGGGCTCGCTTGCGAGCAGCGACCTCGCCGCCTCGAACCGCAAGGCAGTCATCGATGATGGTGCGTAGCGGCTGATCGTTCTCGAGCGAGGGATCGAGCGCGACGGCGGGCCATCGCCAGTTGCGGACCTGGCGAACCATGGCTTCGATACGGTCGACCACCATGGCAGCGTTGTCGCCTCAGCCAGCGACGGGCGTGCCGGAGAACGGCACGGGGTCACCGGGGCTCGGAATCATGGGCCGGCTCCAGTGCAGGATCGGCGAGATGATCTCGGCGATGTTGCGCCACACGGTTGGGTCCCAACCATCAGCGGTGTGCAGCAGGCCGTCGGAGCGGACGTGCACCAGCGACGGAAGCCGCTCGAGTCTGAGAGCAGTGACGGCCTCTCGTTCCGGGTCGGCGAAGGTGAGGAACTCTTCCTCCCACGGACCGAGAAACTGCTTGCAGCCCTCATCGTCAGCCGTGACGAGCCAACAGACACGAATGTCCGCTGGCTGGTAGTGGCGCAAGATTTTTCCGGCCGTCTCGAGAATCCACGCGCTTTCGTGCGTATACGGATCCAACGCCACCATCAACAATGGATAGGACGTGAGCCAGTCACGGAGGGGGTAGCCCGCCCCACGAACAGAGTCGAGGGTCAGGTCGCTGGGTGCTTCAGCCACGGCCTGCGAGACTAGCGCACGGTGACTCATACACCGAACTCATTGCGACGTTCTTCGTAGGGATCTTTCCCAGCGAACGTGACTGGCTAGTGTCGAAAGGGTGCATCCGATCGAACACCTTCGCTATGTCGCCAGGGCTACGGGCGCTGATGCGTCGCTTCTGACCCAAGAAGCAGCCTCTGCGCTCTCGGTCTTTGCCGGTGATCCACACGCCCTTCTCACCGGGGCGAAGAGCCTCCTGGCCAAGCAGGCAGCCCTCGGTCCCGTCTGGTGGATGTGCAGTCGCCTCCTCATCGCCAGCGATGCTCGCGAGGCGGCGTACGAGGTCGGCCGTGAGCTTTCCGACGATCCAACACCGCGAGCACTCGACGAGGCACTCGCCGATGGCGCCACAATCGTGATCTCCGGATGGCCCGACATCGCGTTGAGAGCCCTCGCAGATCGACCAGACCTCACCGTGTTGATCATCGACGTCGAAGGCCAGGGCCACAGCGCCGTTCGTCGGCTCGAGCGAAACGATGTGGAAGCCGAAGCTGTTGATCCGGCACACATCGCCGGAGCCGTGGCCGAGGCCGACGTCTGTATCGTCGAGGCCGGTGCCATGGGTGACTCGGCGGCTCTGACCGACGTCGGCGGGTTCACCCTCGCGGCAGTAGCCAAGGCCATGGGAACTCCGGCTTGGCTGGTTTCAGGAGTAGGGCGTCAACTGCCCGAGGCATACTGGCAAGAAATCGTGCATCGCATCGCAGAGCCAGACCTGCCAGCGTTCTGCGAGCCGTTCGAAGTCGTCAGTCGCTCGCTGTTCAGCCGAACCTTCGGCCCCGGCCTCGATTGCCCAACACTCCCGGAACTTCTTCGTCCGGTCCGATGAAGGTCTAGATTCTTGGCCATGGCCAGCCCGCAGATCTCGACACCGTTCTACAACGAAGACCACGAGGCGTTTCGCGATGTGGTCAGGCAGTTCACAGCGAAGGAGATCACTCCCAACGCCCATGAGTGGGACCTCGCCGGCGAGGTGCCCCGCGATCTCTACAACAAGGCGGGCGCCATCGGGTTCTTCGGTGATGGGTTCGAGGCCGAGTACGGAGGTCATGGCCAGCGCGACGCACTGATGCGCATGGTGCTCATGCAGGAAGTCTCCTACTCGGGGTCAGGCGGCACAGTGGCAGCTCTCCTGTCGAACTACATCGGTCTTCCACCGGTGCAAAAATTCGGGTCCGACGAAACCAAGGCCAGGGTCCTCACGCCGTGCATGAGCGGCGAAGCCATCGCAGCGTTGGCCATCACCGAGCCATCGGGTGGCTCCGATGTGGGTCGCGTGAAGACAACGGCTCGCCTCGATGGCGATCACTACGTAGTCAACGGCTCCAAGACCTTCATCACTTCTGGCATGCGCGCCGATTTCTTCACCGCCGCTGTCCGTACCGGGGGAGAAGGCCCAGCTGGCCTCTCCATGATGGTGATCGACGGCGACGCTCCTGGGCTCGAACGAACCAAGCTCGACAAGATGGGCTGGCTGGCCTCCGACACTGCAACGCTCTACTTCGACGACGTTCGCGTTCCGGTCGCGAATCTCCTGGGTGAAGAGGGCGCCGGCTTTTCAATGATCGTCAACAACTTCAACCCCGAGCGCATCGACCTTGCTGCCCAATCTGTCGCCTTCGCTCGTGTTTGCTACCAAGAAGCCCTGGTCTGGGCCAAGGAGCGCGAGACCTTCGGCAAGCGACTTGCCGATCATCAGGTGATTCGGCACAAGCTCGTCGAGATGGATCGTCGCATCAATGCCTGCCAGGCATGGATCGAGCTGCTGGCCTGGCGCCTCAACCAGGGCGACGATCCCGTGGTCGAGATCTCCGAGGCCAAGGTCGACGCCACCATGACCTTCGAGTTCTGTGCCCGCGAAGCGGCCCAGATCTTGGGCGGTGCCAGCTATCTCCGTGGCGACACCGTCGAACGCCTCTACCGCGAAGTGCGCGTCCAAGCCATTGGCGGTGGCTCAGAAGAGATCATGCGCGATCTGGCCAGCCGCCAGCTCGGTATCTGACCCGAGTCGGTACCGGGCATGCCATTGATGGTCGAGAACTCGCCAGCAATGACAGAGCGGCCGTTCCCGATGTCGACGACGTCGTAGACCGGCCCGTCAGGCCTGGTGCTGAACCAGGGGATGTGTTCACCCGTGGTTGGGTCGAAGGCAGCGAGGTACGGCCAGGGAGTGGAGGCAAACGTCGATCGGTCTCTGACTTCGAGGAAGGCGCCGCCGACCAACATCGTTGAACCGACCGATTCGATGGCCCAGACCTCGGCTTCGATGGCCGTGGTGCGGTTGACCTCGAGGCCGGCCACACCATCGCCGCCGCCAGCCTGCGGTGTCGTCGGGGATTCTCTGACCTCGTCTTGATGCTCAACTCGTGTCCTCGCCCTGTCGTGTCGCCGACCTACTGGTGTATTCGGGACAGGATCGACCTGGCTTGAGTTGAGCTCCCCGATAGTGGGGCCGAAATCGTGTGTGGACCTAGGTGTAGAGTTCGAAGACTTCCTGGAACGCCTTGGCCTGGCCGCCGCTGGTGGAAGAAGGAACGATGATCGGTGTCGTCACCCCAGCCTCGAACCACGCTTCGACGCCATCGCGAACCCGTGAGGCTGAGCCGGACAATGTGCAGTTGTCCAGCCAGTTGTCACTCATCGCCGCCATGATTGCGTCCTTGTCCCGGCCGGCTTCCTCGACTGCGTTCATTTCTTCTTCGAAACCAGCGTCCTTCCAGTAGTTTCGATAGTTCGGAAGTGAGACGTAGCCAATGAGCGTTTTGCGATTGCGGGCACGTGCTGCATCGAGGTCATCGTCGATGACCGTGGGGATCATGTTCCCGACGAAGAATCCAGCGCTCTTGCGCTCATCGGGGATCAATGACAGCGAGTGAGCCATTCGAGAGCGGGCAGCGTTGGCCCACACGGCACCTTCAGCAATCTCGACCGACAGACCGACCATCTTGTCCCGCAACGTAGCGAGCGTGATCGGAGGCAAACCGCCTTGCTGCTCGGCCGCACCCCTCATCTCCTCGACATACGCCCGCATGTCCGACAGCGGCTTGCCCGTGCTGGCGCCCAGCCTTTCGATGACCGGCCCATGGGTCACACCCAGGCCGAGGTGGAAACGACCACCGGAGATCTCATGCAAGTACGCAGCCGTGGTGGCCATTGCGACCGGGTGCTGCAGATAGATCGGTTGGATGGACGTGCCGAATTCGATGGTGGTCGTGGCATGAGCGATCGAAAGCGAAAGGCCAAGAGCGTCGCCGAAACTCGGCATGTGGATCCCCGAGAAACCCCGGGTTTCCATCTCGACGGCGAGATCGACCATCTTCTGGCGTCGGCCGGGGGTGGCAATGAGGGACAGGGCAGGCATTCGAACGGTCATGGGGCCTAGTCTCACCTGCATGGGAGACATGGTCGAATTCGCAAGCAATGGCGGCACCGCACCGGGATACTTGGCCCGGCCAGCAACGGGCTCGGGCCCTGGGCTGGTGGTGATCCAGGAATGGTGGGGTCTCAACGATCACATCAAGGATGTAGCCGATCGTTTCGCCGCCGAGGGATTCGTGGCGCTCGCCCCCGACCTCTATCACGGCAAGGTCATCGAGGAACCAGACGAGGCCGGCAAAGAAATGATGGCACTCGACCTTGGTCGCGCTGCTCGCGACCTCAGCGGAGCGGTTGATCTGCTCCGTGCCGAGTCAGGCCAGGACAAGATCGGCGTCACCGGCTTCTGCATGGGTGGTGGGCTCACACTCACGCTGGCCTGCCAGCGCCCCGACGCAGTTGCCGTCGCCGTTCCCTGGTACGGCGTGATTCCATGGGAGAACGCACAACCTGAGTGGTCGGCGCTCGAAGGCACCGTCGTGGCCCACATTGCCGGGAACGATGGGATGTTCGGCCCCGAAGCGGCCGCTGAACTCGACGCTGAGCTCCAGGGCCTCGGCAAGAACGCCACGTTCCACGTCTACGAGAACGGCGAACACGCCTTCTTCAATGACACCCGCCCCGAGGTTTACAGCGCCGAGCACTCCACCACTGCCTGGCAGCGCACCCTCGACGCCCTCGGCTCACTGAAGTAGCGATCGAGGCGGCGCGCTGGGTCTGATCTGCGGCGGCTCAGGCGCCAGGGCTTCGCATCTGCGAATGCGTTGGCGTCTTTCTCTTCATGCCATCGGATGACGCCTGAGCTTCATCATCTTGGGAGAAGGCGAGCTTCTTCGTCAGTAGCTTCTGTCGCCTTTTCTGCCTGAGGTGCCGGAGCCAGGTCATCATGGATCAAGTATCGCGCACCACCCATGCGGCACGTCAGCAAGCTCTACATCAGCCTGGTGAGTGAGTCGGCGTCGTCGAGTGGTAGGCCGCCGTCGGCCACTGCCATCACCGAGATCAGCCCCAGATCGACTCGTCCTCCGATGTTGGTCAGAAACGCAATGTCGGAGGCATCGGCCCCGGTGGCGATTCGCACCATCGCTCCCCGAGGGGCGAGCCCGGTCGAGTCGACAACAAACCAGTCCCCATTCACCTCGACCTCGGTCACGGCATGGAAGTCCATGGGCGACAGGCCCGGTGCGTACACCGACACGACTCTGGCAGGGACGTCCCGTGCTCGCAGCAGGGCCGTGGTCAGGTGCGCGAAATCGCGGCAGACACCTTGGCGAGTCAGCAACGTGGACGACGCACCATCGGTGGGCCTGGAGACTCCAGGGACGTATTCGATGTTCGAACCAACCCACTGGCGGATCTCGTCGATCAGGTCGAGGCGGCCAAGCGAGCCAAACGTGGCTCGGGCAAACGGCTCGAGCGCGTCGGAGTCGCAGTATCGGCTCGGGCGGAGGAAGCGAATACGTTCGGCCTCGTCACTGCTGGGGCCAGGAGCGTCGCTGAACACCGTGGCCTCGTAGTCGATCGAGATGAACGACGAAGCGGGAACATCGAGCACGTGCTGGCGACCGCCCAACGCATCCACGATCTCTCGAATCGGAGCGGGCTCGCTGTTCACCATCACCAAGAGATGCTCAGTCAGTTCGTGATGACGCGCCGATACAGCAACGGCGAGCACGATCGTTGTCTGGTCCGCCGCCCACGCTTCGAGGCGAGAGGAAACGGTCCGCTGCATCCCGGTCATCCCGGGAGGCTACGAGTCAGGACCTGGCTTCGGCCACGAGCGATCGAGCAATGACCTTCAGGCACAACGTCTCGTCGGCACCTTCGAAGATCGAAAGCACGCGAGCGTCGACCCAGTAGCGGCTGACGTCGTACTCCTCGGCGTAGCCCATGCCGCCGTGGATCTGCAGTGCTTCACGGGTGACCCACTCGGCTGCCTTGCAGACGTATGCCTTGATGAGCGTTGCTTCCATCTTGCCCTCGCCCTTGGCCATCATGCGGCCAACCGAGTACGAGAACTGTCGAGACGCCTGGATGATCGCTGCCATGCGGGCCAGCTTGGCCCTGGTGAGCTGGTACTCCGAGATGGGAGCGCCGAAGACCACGCGATTCTCGGCGTACTCTTTGGCCGCTTCATAGGCAGCCTGCATCACGCCAACGGCACGAGCCGCTGTCTGCAGGCGGCCGTTCTCGAAGCCAGCCATCTGGAAGTAGAACCCGCGGCCCTGGCCCTCTTCTTGACCAATCAGGTTCTCGTCAGGAACGAACCAGTTCTCGAACGCGATCTCGTAGGAGTGCATGCCTCGATAACCGATCGTGTCGATCGGTGAGGCATCCATCTTCCCGGTGAGTCCCTCGGCTTTGCCCTCCTGCGAGAGCGAGAAGCCGTGGCCGTCGCCGCGTTCCTTCGGCACGATGAAGATCGACAGTCCGCGGTGGCCCTTGCTGCGGTCGGGGTCGGTACGGGCCAGCACCATCAGCACGTCAGCCCTGGCGCCAAAGGTGCACCAGGTCTTCACACCGTTGATCAACCAACCAGCGGAACCATCAGTACCCGTGGTGGGAGTGGCGGTGACCTTCACACCAGCGACGTCAGAACCGAAGTCGGGCTCGGTGACTGCAACGGCATTCATGATCTCGCCAGTGGCGAGGCGGGGCAGCCATTCGTTCTTCTGCGCTTCGGTACCACCGGCTTCGAGGGCACGGGCGAGGATTTCGGGGCGGGTGATCAGCGAACCACCCGCGCCCAGCGATGCCCGGCTCAGTTCCTCCGTGGCGATGATCATGCCGTAGTAGTCGGCCTCACCGCCGGTGGCGAAGCCGCCGAACTCCTCGGGAATCGACAGGCCGAACAGGCCCATCTCTCCGAGTCCGGCGATCAGGTCGTCTGGAATGTCAGCATTCTCACGGTGGATGTGCTCAGCCTGAGGCTTGATCTCGTCTTCAGCGAAACGGCGGAATGTGTCCTGCACGAGTTCGAAGTCTGAGTCGAGATGGCGGGGACCGTCTTGGAATGCAAGATCAGCAAGCGTGGCGGGATCTCGCCACGCCCCGACGAACTCACGTGACGCATCGAGAGCGCCAGCGTCGCAGTTCCATGAACCCTCACGGCCCCAGATCTTTGCGCCGAGATCAGCAACAGCATCAGCGACGAACACGCAGGTGAGCTTGGCCTCGATGTCGCCCTTGTTGCCGTAGTCGAGCATCGACCGGGCGGTCTCGACAGCGGCAGATGCATGGGCGATGTCGTAGGCCAACACCTGATCGGCATCGACCGAGCCAGTCTCGGCGAGGTGGACGATGGCGCCACGAATGATGCCATCGGCGAGTTCGATGGCGGAAGCGGCGGCTTGCAGGTCTGGCGTCGTCATGGCGACAGAGGGTAGATGCACCGGCGGCGGTGAGCAGAATCTGGCCGTCGCGTTCTCGACGAGCTCGAAAGCGTTACTGTCGGGTCCTCGGTCGAAGAGGGAGCACGATGAGCGATAGTGAAGGATCAGTCGGACCAGGTTGGATGTACGCCGAAGGCGACCCCGCCGGTACCCACCGCTACTGGGATGGCTCTGCCTGGCAGGGCGAGCCGGTGGCGGCTCCCGAGCCGGTCCCAGCTCCGCGGGTCGTTCCGCCTCCTACGTTTGCCCCACCGCCCTCGGTCCCTCCACCGCCTTCAACGGGAGGACCTGGCTATGGCGGGTCGATCCTCGCAGCGCCAGCGAAAAAGTCGAAGTGGAAGCTGGTCGTCGGCCTCATCATCGGTCTGATGGTGCTGATCGGGGCCTGCACGGTGTTCGTGGTCCGGCTCGCATCTGGACCGATCGACGTCAGTAACGAATTCTTGAACGCGGTACAGGCCGGTGATTTCGAACAAGCCTGGGCGCTCAGTGATGCCAGCTGTTTCAATGAAGCTCGAGGGCAGGAACAACTCGAAGAGGTCTTCGCTGGCCAGACAATCGAGTCGTATGACCTGACCAGCACCAACGTTGAATCGAACAATGGCAGGTCAACGGGTTCGGCCTCTGGCACGATCACACTGAGCGGCGGTGACGTTCGCAGAATCACGCTGACGGCCAGCAAGCCGAGCAGCGACTGGCGTGTTTGCGGGTTCGACATCGGCAGCTAGTGCCCACGCTCGGGATCAGCACTGTCCTACTCAGCCCTGTCCTAGTCAGCACTGTCCTCGTCAGCACTGCGTGGTTCAATACAGGGTCGCTGCTGCGGCGAGATCCTCATCGCTTGCCACTCGGACGTCCTCGGCACCACCTGTGATCAGATATCGATAGCCCTTGACCGGTTGCTCACCGGCTGCGCCGAGCCACACGCGCATGCGCTCCCAGCTGTCGGGGTGCAACTCGATCGTTGGGCCGCCGCCGATGTCGCTGGACAGTGCACTTGGTTCCTGGCTCCATCGCTTGTCGCGGTAGCCAATGCCCTTCACCCTGGCTCTGGCGACGACGTCGCCGTCTACCTGCAGATAGATCCAACCGTTGGCCCGGAGGGCGGCGGGGAACGACGAGATGGCGAGCCAATTGCTCTCGGTGCCATTGACGTGGAACGTCACGTTGTCGACGGGAACTTCGTAGCTCAAGTCGAATGCGCCGCCGAGTTCAGGAAGGGTGTCATCGCCATGGCGGGGCAAGCGGACGGCGGGAGTCCTCACAGCCTTCTTGGCCCGCGGCTCGCCCGCGGTTGTGGCACGTTTCCTTGCCGCTGGTGCAGGCTTTGGAACGGGCTTTGGTCGTGGTGGCGTGGGCTGTTCGTCCCTCGGCAGCATCATGCACTCGGTGCACGTTGCCCACGGTTGGGGCATGCCGTGCTCACAGATGAAGTCTTCAGTTACTCGCACCGGGCAAGGATCGCACGACATCGATGACTTCGTCGACTGTTGGTCGATCGTCTGGTCCGGCGCCGGCATAGATCCATGCCAGCCTGCCATCGCGACCAATCACGGCGTTGCCGCCCAGTTGGCGAGTGTCGGCCTCGGGCTCGCCCTTCTCCAGCCGCCGGCCGCTACGTAACAGCTCGAAGTACTTCACCGCGACCTTCCATCCCCACACCCGCCAGAACGTTCCACGGCCAAAGCCCAACGCCCGGTACGTCAGCCGATCGTGATCACTGACAACGGTGAACGGATCGGCGAACCGCCGTCGGTAGCCAGGCAGAACCCGAGCGTTTGCGAAGGTCACCACGACGATCTCGCTGTCACCCAGTTCTTCTCGTCGAGCGCGCACGGCGTCGACATGTGCTTTGCACGGCAGTCAAGCGAGGTGTCGGTGCAAGATGAGCACCAACGGTCTGCCCAGCGCATCGCTCGGCCGCCATGCCGCCCCGGTGTGATCGATGAGTTCCATGTCGGGAAACTGATCGCCGATCGAGATCGGCCGTCCCGAAGCAGCGTTCCCGTTCGGCGAGTGAGTGGTGTTCATGACAGGAGTGAACCTACGATCGCCCTCGTGACTTCCCATGATCGACCGTTCGGCCGCTACCTCGAAGACTTCGAGCCTGGCGACATCTACAAGCACTGGCCCGGAAAGACCATCACCGAGGCCGATGACCATCTGTTCTGCATGATCACGATGAACCACCATCCGTTGCACACCAACCAGTGGTTTGCCGAGAACGAAACCGTGCACGGCAAGAACGTCGTGGTTGGCAACCTGGTCTACTCCCTCGTGCTCGGTATGAGCGTGGCCGACGTCTCCGGCGCCGCCATCGCAAACCTCGAGATCGAAACCCTCCGTCATTCAAAGCCCACGTTCCACGGTGACACGATCTACGCCGAGACCCGGGTGCTGTCGACGAAGGAAACCTCGAAGGGCGACCGCGGCATCGTGGCGGTCGAGACCAAGGGCATCAATCAGCGGGGCGAAGAGGTCTGCTACTTCAAGCGCAAGGTGCTTGTCTGGAAGCAGGAGAACGCACCGAAGCGCCAGCGTCCCTACGACGAGAGCATCTGGTCTGAAGACTGAGTCCGACCTGCCATTGGCAGTCGTGGAACCAGAAGTACTGCTCGGCTGGTTCGCCGAGCAGGGACGGGATCTGCCCTGGCGTCACTCCCGTGACCCCTGGGCGATCCTCGTCTCTGAACTCATGCTCCAACAGACACAGGTGGCACGAGTCATCGATCGCTGGCCTCGCTTTCTCGCCCGCTTTCCCTCGCCGTCCGCATGTGCCGACCGGCCCGTTGGCGAGGTCATCGACGAATGGGCCGGGCTCGGATACAACCGCCGAGCCGTGAACCTGCACCGCACCGCCGTCGCAGTTCGTGACGATCACGATGGCGTGGTCCCCACAGCGTTGGCCGACCTCCTGGCCCTGCCGGGCATTGGTCCGTACACCGCACGTGCGGTGCGAGCCTTCGCCTACGAACTCGACAATGGTGTTGTCGACACCAACATCGGCCGAGTGCTGGCTCGCCTCGTTGGTCACCAACTCAAGCCGGCCGCAGCGCAACAGATGGCTGACGATCTCGTCCCTGTCGATCACGGATGGGAGTGGAATCAGGCCATCATGGAACTTGGCGCACTCGTGTGTCGCAAGGCCCCGATGTGCGACGTCTGTCCGATCTTCGAAGGCTGCGCATGGCAGAGCAACGGACCGGACCCCGCGACTGGCTCGGCCGCTGTCTCGAAAGCTCAGAGCAGTTTCGAAGGATCGGATCGGCAGGGGAGAGGTCGCCTGGTTGACGCATTACGTGTCGGGCCGGTCACCACTGACCAGCTCCCACCGGTCATGGGTTGGCCGACGGACAGCGAGCGAGCCGACCGCGTCGCTGCCACACTCATTGCCGATGGGCTCGCTCAGCGGGTTGGCGATCGCTGGGAACTGCCGTGACAATTGATCAACCGACAACGCAGGACTCGGCGGGACGCTGGTGTCCGTCCTGCGGCGACGAGTACCGGCCTGACATCGAGCAATGCGTCGACTGTTTCGTCGATCTCGTCGACGAAGAACCCACGGTTCTTGTTCTTGTCGCTACAAGCACAGAGCTCGAGTTCGCCGACGAGCCGTTCGTGATCGATCTAGCGTCGCTGAACGAGGAGCAGACCGCAGTCCTGCTCGAACACATCGAAGTCGTACCGGTCCCCGTCCGGCTCGTCGATGAGGGATTGATCCAAGCCGAAGATGGCTACGAAGAAGAGCTCGAGGTCGCCCTTGCCCGGGTGCTCAGCGGGGGCGTGCCGCGTCAGATGCGGGCAAGTGTGGCCATGATCGGCCGACCGCTTTCGCTCCTCCGTCGAACAGTCGCCTTCGTGATCGATGGCGTCATCGTTGGTGGCGTGGTCGGCCTTGTCTATCAACTGATCGACGGCGGGACCGTTTCCCTTCTGGCCATCACGATCTCGATCTTGAACCAGGTCGTTGGCATCAAAGAACGCGGTCGAAGTCTCGGCAAGATGCTGGTCGGCGCTGCGATCCGCACCTACGAGGGCGACGAACTCAGCTGGTCAACCGCAGCGGTTCGTTGGCTGGTGAAGGACGGACTATCGACGGTTCCGGTGATTCTGTGGTGGACCTTCGAGGGTGGTCGATCGGTGTGGGCCATCGGCCAGCTCGTGTTCTTCGCGTACTTCTGCGGGCTGGCAGCGTCGGTTTTCGTCGACAGGCAACGACGTGGACTTCACGACCTGGTGATCGACGCCGCCGTGATGTCTGCTGAGTCGGTCAATTCCCGCATGTCTGACGTTCGGTAGCATTCTCCGAGCGCTCGCCCATTGCCGATCTTCTTTCGCAGCTGCTCCTTCCGCTTGTCCACACGTGTCCGGAGTCGATCGAGCATGCCAACGCTGGGTGAACCTCAGAGCTCAAAGTGGATTCGAAGCGCCTCGTCGAGCTGGCCGGCGAGTTCGAATCCGAGCGAACCGATCACTTCGCCGATCCGCTCGACAGCAACGGAACGAACGTGCTCGGCTTGCCGCGACCGAGGCGAGCTGCGGCTGTATTCGCGCCGTCATTGCTGACCACGACCGCAGGACGAGTGCGGGCAATTCGCTATGCGTCGAGTTGCTTCACCAGTGTTTTGGGTGCGACCAAGCGGTAGGCGTCTCGCAGGATCGCGTCGACCTCGTCCCAGTCGGGATCGATGTCGAGACGAAGGCCGATCCACCCTCGATGGCCGACGTACTTCGGTACGAAGAATCGCTCCGGTTCACGGTCGATCAACTCGGCCTGCACACCAACGGGCGCCGGGCACCACATGGCGAGACGACCGTCATCGTGATGGCTGTTCCAGATGCTGCAGAGCGTCTTCTTGTCCCTGATGAAGAAGGTGGGCGAGCCGTGGCTGAGGCGCTCGCTGACTTCGGGGTAGGAAGCACAAAGGGCACGCAACTCGTCGAGAGCTGCCTGCCCTTCTGTGCTGGAAAGACTCATTTCTGTTTCAACGAACTGGCTATCTCAGGCGCCGGTGAGCTTGGCGATCAACGCATCGACCGCTCGGTCGGCGATGTCGGCCATCTCTTGGTCGGTGCGATCCTGGATGGGGTGCTCGACGAAGAGGCGCTCGGGCTGGAACCCGATGGCGTCACCTTGGGTCTGTGCTGCGTCGACGAAGACGGCACTGGCGACGAACACCCCGGGGACTCCCCGACGTTCCAGATCTGCGATGTCGTGCACACTGCACGACGTGCAACTGCCTCAATCGGCGAGCGCTTCGATGACTGCGTCGCAGTTGCTCGCAATCTCGTGGCGCAGGTCGACCGGCGCTGGCTTGGCGAAGGTCGGCTTCATGTAGCGCTGGACGGTTGCCCCTTGAGCGCCGAGTCGCATCTCGAGTTGGTTGAGGAACTCAGCCCCCCGAGGCTTGGAGATGTCGAGCAAACCGACCGTGAGGCCGTCCAAGCTCGATGGGCGCGGGACCGTTTCGATCGAAGCGGCCGCCTTGCCAGCGGTTGGGTCCAGGAGAACCGTCATGGGGAGCATCCTGCTACAGCTGCAGCAGTTCTACAAGGTCACGCGACGAGCAACTGGATCGCTGCCCTTGGCGCCGCCAACCCAGCCGCCGAGGATGGCCGAGAACAAACCAGCATCGCCGCCACCGTGCACGATCTGCAGCCCGCCCTCGCGGAACTTCGGCACCTCGACTCCAGCAAAGGCTGCAGGGAGCCCTTCCTCCATACCGCCGACGCCTCGAAGCAGATCATCGCTGTTGCGAGTGAGAAGGGGAGCGAGTTCGGCCCGGAGCCTGGCCTTGTCCCAACCGGCCTCTCGCAAGATGCGGCCGTGTTCGGGGCCGACGATGAGCATCGCGTCCATGCCGATGACGAGCTTGGGGTGAGCTTCGGCGAGAAGGTTCGCGGCGAAGGTGCGGACGAGAGACTCGGGTGTGCGTGAGATCTGGTCGACCACTGCGCTGGGCCCGTGCCCGGCGAACAGGACAACGGCGTCTTCGCCTGATTCGATGCCGAAGTCGGCAGCCAGCGGAGTGAACGGCGAGTCTTCTTCTCGTTCAGCAAAAGCCATGCCCATCTTGCTCGGCGCACCGATGAGCGACATGTCGACACCGCCCGGCCTGCCACCGCCGAGGTTGCGGACGACGAGCTGGAGCGCCCGTCCGATCGTCGAGTTGGCTCGATTGCCCTGGCCGAGCAGATTGCCCTTGCTGTTCATGCCAATACGGGCGGCGATGGGTCCGTTGACCACGATGATCGGCCCGGAGTAGTACGTCGTGGCGAGCAGCCCATGAATGTTGAACTCGTCCGAGCACGCTGCTTCCACCGCGGCCAGAACGACTGGCAGGTACTCGGGCTTGCAACCGGCCATCACTGCGTTGATCGCGATCTGCTCGACCGTGACGTCGTTGAGGTCTGGGGGAACAGTGGCAACGATGTCCTGGCCATCGCGGGTCGTGCCTTCCATCATGCGAAGGACACGAGCCTCGGTTGGGGGCACGACCGGCAGACCGTCGCTCCAGCCTCGGTCGAAGGCCGCCTCCATCTCATCTTCCATCGCTGCCAGCTCGATACGGCGGCTCGTCAGGGTCGACCCGGTGAAGCGCACGGTCAACTCATCCGTCAGGTTGGGGTCGACCGACAGCGACCCACAGCCAGGCCGCATCTGGGGCAGGTCGGGCGCCAGCGCCGTCACATCGGTGAAGGCCTCCCACTGCTCCCGAGACCAACCGACCGTGCGGTCGACTTCTTTGCCTCCCCTGACCTGCAACAACGTGGGGACTGTCTCGATCTCGTGATGCCACGACACCTCGAGTTTCGTGTCGTCGATCGGGTTGAGCGAGGCGGGGAAGCTCGGATCGTCCTGGACATACACGGTGAGTTTCGCGCCGGCTGCGATCTGCTCGAGGGCGGGCACGACGAGCTCGCACGTCGGGCAGTCTTGTTTGACGACGGCGACGAATCCATCGGGAAGCGTGGGGACGGGAGTCGGGAGGGTGGCGGTCACGTCGGCGAGACTACGCACCACCGCCCGGCAGGTCGAGTCAGTGCTGGCATCGCCACATGGCAAGTGTCATCCTTGCCCATGTCGTTCATCGCCAAGAAGTTGCTGCCGGCCAAGCTGCGGGCCCGTCGAGGGCCGGTCGCGGACACTGCCGAGGGCCCCGTCCTCGGCAAATACCTCGACAAGCGGCGCATCACCTTCTTCGGCGGTGTTCCCTATGCGAAGCCACCGGTGGGCGACCTTCGTTGGAAAGCGCCGCAGCCTGGCGAAGAACGCGATGGTGTCATCGACTGCACAAGCGTTGGGAAGATGGCATTCCAACGCTTGCAGAACATGGATGGTTTCATCGGCAACCTGGTCGTCGGTCTTGGCTTGTCGAAGCCGAAGCAGAAGGCGATCAGCGCTGCGGTCAGGGCCATGCCGAAACCGCAGACCGAGGACTGCCTCACGCTGAACATCCGAACCCCAAGCAGAGCAACCGGCTTGCCCGTCATGTTCTGGATTCACGGCGGCGACCACACCGATGGTTCAGCGTCCGATCCGTTCTATGACAGCAACGCGCTGCCGTCTCGTGGGTGTGTCGTGGTCACGATCAACTACCGGCTCGGTCTCCTCGGGTTCCTCGCTCACCCGGAGCTGTCGGCCGAATCACCGGAAGGGGTGTCGGGCAATTACGGCCTACTCGATCAAATTGCCGCACTCGAATGGGTCCGCAGCAACATTGCGAACTTCGGTGGCGACCCAGATCGCATCACGATCTTCGGTGAGTCCGCTGGTGGCGAGGCGGTGCTCAACTTGATGACCTCACCTCGGTCCCGTGGAAAGTTCGCTGCGGCCATTTCTCACAGCCCGAGTGACAGCGGCCGATGGTTGCACCTCGACCATCCGGTCCTCGGATTCGACTCGGCACTCGAGGCCGGTGAAGCGTTTGCCACGTCACTCGTGGGAGCCGAACCGGGCCAGATCGAACGTCTTCGAGCCATCGAGCCAGAAGAACTCTCCGACGCCTACCGGGCCGACCTCCATGCTGGCCGTCATTTCTATCCCGTCGTCGACGGAGCGATCTTGCCGACGACGCCCATGACGGCATTCTCCAGGCAAGCTCAGGCTCCGGTGCCGATGATCATTGGTTACAACGCCGACGAGGGCTCGCTGCTTGCTGAGTTCATGCACCCTGCCGGCCCCGAGTTCGGCAGCCGAGACGATGCGCTTGCCGGCGCTGACGCACTCGACCCAGCGGCGATGCGAGACCGGTTCGTCGAGTCCTTCGGGTCCGAGGCGGTGGTCGATCGGGTGATGGCGGCGTACCCGGGACTGGCCGACATGGACGAAGCGGCGATCACTCGCTACGTCGCCGACCACATGTTCGGCGTCCACGTCGATCACGCATCTCGACAACACGCGGTGGCCAACAACCCCGTCTACCGCTATCACTTTCGTTCGGTGCCAGCGTCGCCCAAGCAGACCGCAGGGGCCTATCACGCTGCCGAACTCTTCCACGTGTTCGACACGGCTTTCCCTCTGGTGCCCGATGCCGATGACGCGCACCTGCTCACTCGAGACATGGGCGATCGCTGGTTCGCTTTCGCTGCAACTCACGTGCCTGACTCTCCCGGTCGCCCGGAGTGGCCTTGCTTCGACCCCGCTGAGCCCAAGCAGATGGTCTTCAATCGGCCCGTTTCTGGACCGGAGCTGGACCCGGCCCAGCCCGGCCTCGCGCTGTTGCGCAACCGCATTGAACTCTTGAACGAAACGACGTCGAAGCAGCACGCAAGGCTCATGACATGAATGAGACGTTCTTCACATTCCCTTTTCTGGACACCATGTTGCGTATTACGTTCAGCCCAGGCCGAGTTGGGGAGCCCACTGCATGATCGACATCACGTTTTACGGAGTTCGGGGATCTACTCCCTGCGCGTGTGAAGGCACGAAGCGGTACGGCGGCAACACGTCGTGTGTTCTTGTGCGTCTTGGCGATGACAAGCCGATCATCCTCGACCTAGGCACTGGCCTGCGTTATCTCGGTGAGCGCTTGAGCAAGGAACTTGGTGAGGAGGCCTTCGAGGGCACCGCCCTGGTCAGCCACCTCCACTGGGACCACATCCAGGGTCTGCCGTTTTTCAAGCCGCTGATGCACCACAAGGCCACGTTGCAGATCGTCGGTCCTCGGCAACAGACCGGTTCGCTGCAAAGTGCAGTAGAAGCCTTCGTCAGCCCGCCGCTCTTCCCAGTCGACATCGAACAGCTCCCCGGCACGATGTCGTTCCGAGAATCGACCGACGAAACCTTTGCCATCGGGCGGGCGACCGTCACCACCGCTGAGGTCGCTCATTGCGGTGTCACCAACGGCTACCGAATCCAGAACGGCACAGGTTCGGTTGCGTACCTCAGCGATCACCAGGCGCCGAAGGATGGGTCGCTGAATGTGCCGGCGAGCGTGATCGATCTGTGCCGTGACGTCGACGTGTTGATTCACGATGCGCAATACGACAACGACGAGTTCGCCGCTCGGCTCGATTGGGGCCACTCCACCATCGACTACGCCGTCGCCGTGGCTCATGCGTCTGGTGCCAAGCGCTTGGTGTTGTTCCACCATGATCCCAGCCACAACGACGATTGGATCGATGCGGCGCTTGCTCATGCTCGAGGTCTCGCTGGCGATGCACTCGAGGTGATCGCTGCGTCCGAGGGACTCTCACTTCGTTCGGGAACCGACGGGATGTAGCATCCTGGCTCATGAACGAGCCAGCCGATCCCAACCACGCCGACATCGACCCGGGCGACTACCGCCGTGTGCTCGGCCACTTCCCCACCGGTGTCACTGTTGTCACCGCCGAGACGAGCGAAGGCCCGATCGGCGTTGCCATTGGCTCCTTCGCGTCCATCTCGATGGACCCGCCCCTCGTGGGCTTTTTCCTCGGCACGAGCTCGAACAGCGGCGCCGGCATCGAGTCTGCAGGACACTTCTGCGTGAACATCCTCGCCGCTGAACAGCTCGAGCTGTGCGGGGTCATGGCTTCGAAGTCGGACACGAAGTTCGAAGGCGTCGATGTCACGCCCGCTCCGGCGACTGGTGCCCCGGTGCTGCCTGGTGTCCATGCCATGATCGATTGCTCGCTCGAGCAGGTCGTCGAACTCGGTGATCACAATCTCATCGTTGGCCGTGTGCAGCATCTGCATGCCGATGTCGAAGGCGAAACTGTCCCGATGGTGTTCCACAAGGGGCAGTACGGCACCTTCGGCTGATCGCACACCAGACATAACCGTGAGCAGATCCTCCCGAAGTGATGGTTGGGGGGTGATTCGGGCGGTCCTTTGTGGTTCGCTGTGGGAGTGGTGCAAACGATCCAGACAACCGAGTCCATCCAGACAACCGAGCTCGAGACAATCGAGCCTCCGGCAACACAGCAGGTGACCGTCGACGTCGACGCCAAGTGGGGCGTGGTTGCCGTGCTGTCATTGGCCGTGCTCTGGGCGTTTGCGCCGAGTGGACTCTGGCTGTTGCTGTTCATCGGCATCATCGTGCTGTGTCACGAAGCTGGTCATCTTCTGGTGGCTCGGCGGGCTGGCATGGTGCCGACTGAGTTCTTCTGGGGCTTCGGCCCCGAGATCGTTGCTTTCGAACGCAACGGCTGCCGCTACGGCATCAAGGCGGTCTTCCTCGGTGGCTACGTCAAGCTGCACGGCATGACGCCCACGTCAGAGTTGCCGGAGGGTTTCGCCGAGCAGGACACCTACCGCGGCGCCACGCACGGTGGCCGGCTCGCAACGATTCTCGCCGGACCGTTCGTCAACCTCGCAATGGCGGTTGTGGCCTTCGGGATCGCCGCTCGACTCGGCGGACAGAGCATCGGTGATTCGGTGGTGACCGGCTTCGATCACCTCTGGTTCGTGATCTCCGGCACCGGCGAGGCTCTGTGGACCTGGGGGACATCGATCGGCACCTACATCGGATCAGTGTTCGACACCTCGGGGGCAACCGAGGCGCCCGTTCGCTTCATGTCACCAGTCTCTCAAGCCGAGGTGACTGGCTCGGCCGTGGCCGGTGGTTGGATCATGTCCCTGCAGTGGTTCGGCATTCTCTCTTGCGCCATCGGCGCAGTGAACCTGTTGCCGCTGCCGCCCCTCGATGGCGCACATGCTTTGGTTGCTGCATCGGAGTGGGTCAGCCAGAAGCTCAAGCGTGACCGCTCGGTACGGGTTGATGTTCGTCGCTTGGAGCCACTCGCCTACGCCACGATCTTCATCCTCGTCAGCTTGTCGCTCAGTGCGCTGGTGCTCGACTTGCGTGACGTCGGCATCGGCTGAGGATGTACCAATCGGCTGAGGCCGGTACCTTTCACGGATGCCCATCTACGCACTCGGCGACCTCGAACCGAACATTCACGAAACCGCATTCGTCCATCCCGACGCAGTGATCATCGGTGACGTGCGCATCGGCGCCGGGTCTTCGATCTGGCCATGTGCGGTGCTGCGAGGTGACGGCGGCTACATCTCCATTGGAGAACGCACGTCGATCCAGGACGGGTCGGTACTCCACACCACGCCAGCCGATCCGACCACGGTTGGTGACGACTGCCTGGTCGGACACATCGTGCACCTCGAGGGCTGCACGCTCGAGAACGGATCGTTCGTTGGTAACGGTGCGATCGTGCTGCACCGCGTCGTTGTCCGTTCGGGTGCCTTGGTTGGAGCGAACGCCGTCGTCAACAACGACACCGAAGTGCCGAGCGGCGCGATGGCGCTCGGCATCCCCGCCAAGATCCGGCCCGACTCAGTTCCGCCAGGCATGATCGAATACGGAGTTGCCGCCTATGTCGAACGAGCCCAGTTCTTCAAGCAGAACCTTCGCCGGCTCGACTGAATGGAAACCTGGATCTCACATCCGGCGTATGGTCTGGCATGAGCTGGATCGCCTCCATCAAGAACGCGTTCTCAGACCGCAGGGCCAAGAAAGAGCGGCGAGCGGCCATGTCATTCAACGCCACGAGAGGCGGCCGGTCCGGTAAGAGCAAGGTCGTCCGCCCCGAATCTCCCGGTACTGGTGTGACCGGGAGTGGCGGGGAAATACCTGGTGCCTAGCGCCAATGGGGTGACGGTTCTCGATCTCAGAACAGCGTTGCTCGAGTATCCCGAGCTCGTTCACCCGCACCTTGGCTCTTTGGTTCCGCTCGACAGCGCCGACCCATTGGACGGAACCTTCATTCATGTTGCGGCCGGTGTCGCCGTACCTGATCCGCTGCAAACGTTCTTTGGTCGTGAGGCTGAGCGAATGGCTGCGACGAGTCGGACGCTCATCGTGGCTGAGCCAGAGTCGAGCGTCGCCTACATCGAGGGCTGTGCCGCACCGATCTACACTCGGCACACCGATCGAAGGTCGACTGTGGAGATCGTCGTCGGAGCCGGGGCGACCGTGCGCCACGCCACGATTCAGAACTGGTCGACCAACGTCCGCCACACTGTCCTGAAGCACGCAACGGTCGGGGACGACGGAAAGGTCGAGTGGCTCGACGCTGCTCTCGGTTCGTCAGAGACCACGACGCGGCTGGTGACTCGACTCCGAGGCAAAGCTGCGGCGGCCTCGGTGATCTCGATGCTCAGCGCCGGGTCAGGTCAACGTCACGATGCCGAGGTGCTCATTGCTCACGAAGGCGAGGAGACCTCGTCGAACACGCTGTCCAAGCTCCTCGGACGCAGTGACGGGTCGGTTCGGAGTCGGCATGTACTGCAGATGGAGGCCACCTCGTCTTGTGCGACGACGACCTCAGAAGCACTGTGCATCGATGGCGGGCCCGAGTTTCACCAGAGCTGCGAGAAGAGCGGCGATGGTGCAAAGCAGATCGTTGCGTTCACCACCGAACGGCATGTCGAGGACCTCCACCTGGAGTACCTGATGCGACGTGGACTCTCTCGGGCTGAAGCGGTTGGAATGGTTGTCACTGGTCATCTCAACCAGATCGCTGGCAAGCTCCCGCTCGAGTACGCGGTCGAGTGGGATCGGGCAATTCAGCTCGAACTCGAACAAGTGATCGGCTGACTCCTAGGTCGTTCGACCTAGGTATTCGCGACTTCCGCCGAGCGGACCCGTCAGTGTCAGCAGAGTCGAGGCTGAAATGCTCGGCTCGGTGCGACGTTCGCACGCCGGGCGGCAAAGAGCGAATACCTGTGTTTGGCCCGGCCTTCGAAATGAAGGGACGATCATGGATCAGCTGGCGAAAGCCGACAGGCAGGCTCTGACGTATGGAGTCGCCGGAACGGTGGCCTTGACTGTTGGCGGTGCCTTCTGGGCGCTGCCGCACATCGAGGAAGAACTCGATGAGGAGTCGGCGGCAATTGCTTCGTACACCGAAGCCGACGGCTACGTCGTCGAATGGAATGGTCGTGACGGATACCTGACGGTCCCCGCCGAGACGCCGCAGGGTGAGGCGGAGGCAGTTGCCGCTGACCTTGCCGACATCCGAGGGACTCGTGACGTCGAGATCGTCTTTGCGTCGGCTCCAGTTGGCGCCGAGCCTGACCGAGTCGAACAGCCTGCCGTCGTTGCGTCGGCCACGATGCCTGCTGCCTTCGAACTCGATTGGAGCTCAGAAGGGCGAACTGCGACGGGTTCTGTGCCATCTGCTCTCGGCGATCGTTTGAACTCGGCTTTCGTCACCGAGGATTGGACTGCCGAGGACGACGTCACACTTGCCCCCGAGGCAGCAGACGTGCTCACCGGGGTCGTGGCACCCTTGGTCGGAACCGACATCGAGCCGGGCCGCCTCTCCGTGGCTGATGATGAAATCACCGTTTCTGGAGTCGTTGGCGATGCCGCCACTCAGGACCGCCTCGAAGCGCTCCTCGTGTCGCAGCCCTCAGTCACCAGTGTCGACCTCACGGTCGCTGACGCTCCCACGACACCGGCCACCTTCGCTGTGACGTGGGATGCTGCGTCGGCTCAGCAGTCGGGCACCGCCCCGAACGAGCTCGAGGCAACAGTTGCCTCGATGGGTATCGATGCGCCCATCATCGATGATGACCTCGTCGTTGACGAGACGGTGCCCGCCACACTCGATGCATTGGCACCGCTGATGGGCAACAGCTTGACCAGCGGTCGAGCCGAGGTGATCGACGGCCGACTCAACATCACGGCAACGGCACCATCTGATGCTGAACGAGATGCGGCACTTGCTGCGCTCGGTGATGCAGATGTGATCGTCGAAGTCGAACCTTCGGCTGCAGATGCCACAGGAGCAATGGACGAGGTCGTTCTCGAGGGCCTCGAATTCGAGACGAACACGAACGTCCCGACAGCAGAGACCGAGGCCGTGATCGACGAGATTGCAGCGGTCCTGAGTTCGTTCCCCGACATCGAGATCGAGATCGTCGGGCACACCGACAGTCGGGGTGACGCTGAGGCGAATCAAGCACTCAGCGAATCGAGAGCGAAGGCCGTCCTCGACGGTTTGGTCGCTCGCGGTATTGACGCAAGGCGGCTCAGTGCGTCAGGCCGAGGAGCAAGTGAGCCAGTCGACAGCAACGAGACTCTCGAGGGCCTGCAGAACAACAGGCGAGTCGAGATCGAGATCAAGGAGAACAACGAATGAATTGGTTCCCGGACATGTTTTGGCTCTTCCTCGAATGGTGGCTCTGGCCGCTGCTTGGGGCCCTCCTCGGTCTCGCCATTGGCTGGCTCGTCTGGCGCCGAGGGTGGCGACGCAGCGAAGCGGCGTCGACCGGACAGATGCAGGCGCTGCAATCCGAACGCCACGGTCTCGAAAACGAACTCGGACAGCTTCGTCTCGATTCGGACCGTCGCCGGACAGAGAACGAATCGCTCCAAGTCGAGTTCGCGACGTTGCAGTCAGATTTTGCCGTTCGGTCCGAACATTCCAGCTCGCTCGAAACAGAACTCGAGCAGCTGCGAGCCAGCTCTGAGATCAACGTTGATCTCGATCGTGACTTGCAGGCCTCGCGTGACGAGGTCGACTCGCTGCAGGCCGAGCGAGACGATGCTTTGGAAAAGCTGACGCAGCACGAAGCCGAGTTGCAATCAGTGATCGACCTGCGCACCGATCTTGAAAAGGAGCTCGCCGCCAAGGAGTCCGAGGTCATCACTCTGCGGGGTGAGCATGAGTCATCGCTGCTGAACTTGGATGGCACAACGCAAGAACTCGTTGGGCTACGCCAACGTTCGACCGTTCTGGAAGCAGACGTGGACGGTGCAAAGCAGCGTGTGATCGAGCTCGAGGGCTTGCTGGGTGAGCGTGATGTTCGGTTGGTTGAGCGTGATGGTCAGCTGAACGAGTTCTCGATGCGTGTTGCTGAGCTTGAAGGTTCGGTGGCTGAGCGTGATGTTCGGGTTGGTGAGCTGGAGGGTTTGCTGGGTGAGCGTGATGTTCGGGTTGGTGAGCTTGAGGGTTCGGTTGCTGAGCGTGATGGTCAGTTGACGGAGTTCTCGATGCGTGTTGCTGAGCGTGATGTTCGGGTTGGTGAGCTCGAGGGCTTGCTGGCCGATCGTCAGCGACGCCTCGAAATGGCGGAACGGTCTGCTGCTGATGTCGCTGCCGACGTCGTTGTTCTGCAGACAGCAGTGTTCGAACGGGACGATCGTGTCTCGGATCTCGAGCAACTGATCGCTGAACGCGGCGAGAGGATCACTGAGCTCGAACGGCTGCTGTCCGATCGATCGGCATCGATCGCTGAGCTAGAGGCGCAGTTCGAAGCCGAGCAACGGCGGGCAGCTGAACTCGAGGCGATTGATCGCGTTGTTCAGCCAATCGCCACACCAGTCCAAGCTGTTGCCGAGCCAGTGGATGCGTTCGAGCAGCAACTGCAGTCGCTCGCCTCCGGCCGAAGCGTCGACTACACCGACGACCTCCAAGAGATCAATGGCGTCGGCCCGGTCATGGAGGAGATGCTGCAGAGCCAAGGGTTGCAGACCTTCTATCAGCTAGCGCTTCTCGACAACGATGGTGTCGGGGCATTGGAGAGTCGCATCGATTCGTTCCCCGGGCGCATCGTTCGAGACGAGTGGGTGCCGCAAGCCGCTGATCTTCACCTCGTTCATCACGGTGAAGATCTGCGAGACCGTGTTGTCATCGAGCGCACCGGCTTGCGTACTGCGTTGGCTGAGTCGGGAGATGCGGACTTCTTCTCTGCCAGTGTGAGCCGATCGAAGGCCGAGCGACCCGACGCTGCTCCTGACGACCTTCAGGTAGTCAAGGGCATCGGTCCGGGGATGAGCGCCGCACTCAACGAGAACGGCCTGACCACTCTGTACCAATTGGCAACGCTTGATCATGCCGCGATTGATGACTTCGAATCACGGGCGAATCTGCAACCGGGCCGAGTTCGCCAGGAGAACTGGGTACCCCAGGCAGCCCAGCTCCACTTCGAGGTACACAGCGAGGAGATCTACGACCTCGTCACCATCGAAGGCGAGTACGCCGATGCATTCGAGGCCCAGATGGCTCGAGCTTCGAGGGGGCGTCGGCTCGACTACACCGATGAGCTCCAGATGATCAGCGGCGTCGGCCCCAAGATGGAGGGGCTGCTTCAGGAGAATGGGCTGAAGACCTTCTTGCAGGTGTCGATGCTCGATGCCGATGGCGTGACGGCGCTCAATGACCGGCTCGACTTCTTCCCGGGACGGATCGAACGGGACGAGTGGGTTGCCCAGGCTGCTGGTCTCCATACTCAGCATCATCCAGAGATCCAGTAGCCGTTATCAGGCGCAACTCGAACCTCACGATGAACACGAGGGGCCCCGGCACGGACCGGGGCCCTCTGTTGGCGCCAGCCTGGCGGGAAGGCGGGTTGCGTGCGCTTCTTCTGGATGTGGGGCAAGATCACTGGCGCAGTGCGGCGTAGAACGTGAGGGGACGGTGCGGTGTTCCCACATGAGGCGAGAACGTTCCTGTCCTCTGGCCGAGAAAAGGGCGGCATGGGTTTTCTAGCAAGAGCGGACAAACGAGCAGTTTCCTACGGGTTGGTTGGATCACTGCTGCTCTCGATCGGTGGAGCTTTTTGGGCGCTTCCGCACATTGAAGACGAGCTGGATGAAGAGTCGCTCAGCGTGGCGTCCTACGCAGGTGCACCGGGGTTCGTCATCGAGTGGAACGGACGCGATGGATACCTCACCGTCCCGGCTGGAACAAGCCAGGCCGATACCGAGCGAGTCGCCGCCGACCTGGCCGACATCAGCGGCACCCGCGATGTCGAGATCCGTTTCGCAGACTCCGACGCTGTCGTCGGCGATCTCGACAACGATGAAGGTGACGATGCTGCGGCGGGTGAGGCCGCAGCCACATCGCCAGCGTTCTTTGGACTCGCCTGGGGTCAAGCCGGTCGCACCGGCACTGGGTCGGTGCCGGCTGGACAGGCCGAACGACTGGCTGGAGCTTTCGACACACAGGACTGGGGCAACGACACATCCCTCACGCTGAGCCCAGCGGCTGCAACGACGCTCGAGTCTGTCATTGCGCCGCTTGTGGACAAAGAGATCACGTCCGGGACGTTGAAGGTCGCTGCCGACGAGATCACGATCACCGGGGTCGTCGAAGATGAAGAGACCAGAGCCCGGCTCACGAGCATTCTCGAAGCCGAACCGAGCGTTTCGGCCGTTGACCTCCAGGTGGTGGACTGGACGGTCGCCGATGCTGCGGCTTCCTTCGTTGTCGAGTGGAACGCTCAGGGGGTCACGCAAACCGGCACAGCCCCGCAGGCCCTCGACGAAGACATCACGTCGCTCGGTGTCGCCGAGCCTGCGTTGGGTTCTGGCCTCACGGTCGAGGACGGCGTTACCGACGACCTGGCAGCCTTGGCTCCCCTGATCACCACATCACTCGTCAGCGGATCAGCAACGGTCACGGATGGGGTCTTGTCGATCTCGGCGTTTGCTGCATCCCAGGACGATCTTGAAGCCGCTCGAGATGCACTGAGCGACGGAGATGCAGATGTGACCATCGAAGTTGCGCCAGCCATCGAGGACCCGGGTGATCCTGATGCAGCCGCCGATGCTCGTGCAGCGTTGGAGGCACTGGCGCTGAGCGGCATCCAATTCGAGACCAACACCTCGACGCTGACCGTCGAAGCCGAGTCGATCATCGACGAGGTCGCTGGTGTGCTCGAGGCGAACCGGGCGGTTGCTATCGAGATCATCGGCCACACCGATAGCCGAGGCGATGATGCCGTCAACCAAGCGTTGAGCGAAGCCCGAGCTGCTGCGGTGCTCGAAGGTTTGGCCGCACGCGGCATCGACCGGCAACGGCTCGAATCCTCGGGCCGGGGCGAGAGCGAACCCATTGGAACGAACGACACGAGCGCCGGGCAACAAGAAAACCGCCGGGTTGAGATCGACATCAAGGAGACGAACGGATGAATTGGTTCCCCGACATGTTCTGGCTTTTCCTCGAGTGGTGGCTGTGGCCGCTACTCGGCACGCTGCTTGGCCTGGCCATTGGTTGGTTGGTTTGGCGGCGGGGCTGGAAGCGTAGCAACGCCGAGAACGAATCTCGGTTCAACCGGCTCACCGCTGACAGGCAAGATCGCGAGCGGGACCTGGCGGAGCTACGTCTCGAGGTCGATGAGCGCAACCAGAACGAAGAGACGATGGGTGCCGAACTGTCGGCGCTGCAGGGCTCGTTGCGTGATCTCGAGATCAGGAGTGCCAGCCTGCGGTCCGATCGCGATGCAACGAGTTCCTTCGCCGCTCAACTTGAAGTGCGGGCCACGACCGCCGAGGCAGATGCGGATGCTCTCCAGACGCAGCGGACCGAGGCACTGGGCCAATTGAGCAAACAACGAACGGCATTGCGGGCAGCGCTCGCTGCCCGGTCAGACCTCGAGCGACGGGTGTCGACACGCGACGCTCGCATTGCTGAGCTCGAAGCTGAGTTGGCGGACCGTGACGCCGCGTTGGTGGACGCTGGCGAGGCGCAGACCAAGGCCTCGGTGAGAATTGCAGAGTTGGGCAGCGCCACTACAGCGTCGTCGAATGAACTGGTCGAAGCTCGAGCCCTAGCGAGCGAGCGTGCCGATCGGATCACCGAGCTGGAGCGACTCCTCGGAGAGCGGGCGGAGAAAGAGTTCGAGCTGCAAGGACTGCTCGGCGAACGTGATTCGGCGGTCTCCGGTGTTCAAGAGGCGCTCGACGAGCGAACTTTTCGCTTGGCGGAGTTGCAGGACTTGCTGGAGCAGAGCGCACTGCGAGTGGTTGAGCTCGAAAGTGAGGTCACGGAAACCTCATCGGACTTGGTCAGCGCGAAGCGTGGACTGGCCGAGCGTGACGCTCGGATCGGTGAGCTCGAAGGTGTGTTGAACGATCGCGATGATCGTGTTGGTGAGCTCGAGGGCTTGTTGGGTGAGCGTGGTGGTCGTGTTGGTGAGTTGGAGCGGGTGTTGAGTGAGCGTGATGAGTGGGTTGGTGAGTTGGAGGTGTCGCTGGCCGAGCGTGAGGCTCGTGCGAATGAGTTGGACGCCTTGCTTGCTGCTCGTGACGCACGTGTTGGTGAGGTCGAAGGTCTTCTGGCCGAACGTGAGGCTCGAGTGAGCGAAGTCGAGGGGCTCCTTGGTGACCGTGGCGCTCGGGTTGACGAGATCTCGGCTGAGTTGGCTGACACCAAGCATGCGTTGGTTGAGCGTGATGAGCGCCTTGCGGGTTTGCAGCGTGTGTTGGGTGAGCGTGTGGCTCACGTTGGCGAGCTCGAAGGTTCGCTGGCCGAACGCGGGGCTCGAATTGCTGAGTTGGAGGCGTCGCTAGCCGAACGTGAGGCTCGGGTGAACGAGTCGGCTGCTTTGCTCGCTGCTCGCGATGCGCGTGTTGGTGAAGTTGAAGGTCTGCTGACCGAACATGGTCTTCGGATCGGTGAGGTCTCGTCTGAGTTGGCGGATGCCACGCGAGTGTTGGATGAGCGTGACGAGTGGGTCAGTGAGCTGGAGACCGAGCTTGCTGGGCGCGGCGCTCGTGTTGGTGAGCTCGAGGGCCTGTTGAGCGAGCGGAACTCTCGTGTTGGTGACCTGGAGGTAGCGCTCGACGATCGGGGCTCGCGAATTGGCGAGCTCGAAGGCGTGTTGGGTGAGCGTGACAACCGGGTGAATCAGCTCGAAGACTTGCTGCGAGACCGCGGCTCCCGTGTAGACGAGTTGGAGTCAGCGCTGAACGAGAACGGCCATCGTGTCGGTGAGCTCGAAGCCGAACTGGCTGATCGTGCTTCTCAGATCGGAGATCTCGAAGGCCAGCTGAGCGACCGTGCTGGCCGCATAGGCGAGCTGGAAGATGAGCTGAGCGGACACGTTCATCGAGTCGCCGAGATGCAGGGCCAACTGGCGGACCGTGAGACTCACGCCGCTGATCTCGAAGGGCTCGTGAGCGAGCGGAGTTCGCGGATTGGTGAGCTGGAACGCTTGCTCGCAGAACGTGATGAGTGGGTTGGCGAACTGGAGGCGTCACTGAGCGAGGGTCAGATCCGAGCCGCTGGACTCGAGGGCTTGGTGGTCGAGCGTGATGGCCGGGTTGGCGAGCTCGAAGGCATGCTGACCGATCGTGCGGAGCGTGTCGCTGAAGTAGCGAGGGCGTTGGCAGAGCGAGAGGCTCGTATCGGAGAGCTCGAAGGGTTCCTGGGTACGCGCGACGATCGAGTCGGCGAGCTGGAACAGCTTCTGGGCGAACAGGTGGACCGGATCGGTGAGCTGGACCGTTTGCTCGGTGAGAGCGAGGTGCGTGTTTCTGAACTGGAGTCGCCGCCGCTGTCAGAGAACGAGCGTTCTGCTGTTCGAGAAGCAGAGGCCAGAGACGCCTATGACAGGCAACTCGAGGCAACGGCGTTCGAACGTCGACTCGACTATTCCGACGATCTCCAACGAATCGTCGGCGTTGGTCCGGTGATGGAGACGATCTTGCAAGAGCAGGGCGTGAAGACGTTCTTCCAGCTGGCCGTGCTGGACGATCTGGCCGTCGAGGGGCTCGAGGAGCGGATCGGCGCCTTCCCCGGCCGAGTCACCCGTGACGACTGGGTGCCCCAAGCGGCGCAACTCCACTTCGACGAGCACGGCGAGGATCTTGCTGATCGGGTGGTTGTCTCCCAATCCGGTGCCAGGTCTGAACTTGTCGCAAACGGTTTCGCAGATTTCTTCGACGCCAATCTCGCTCAGTCGAAGGCCGATCGGCCCGATGCAGAGAGCGACGATCTCAAGCCCATCAGAGGTATTGGCAAGAAGATGAGCCGTCTCTTGCGAAAGAATGACCTGACCACGTTCCACCAACTCGCAAGGCTGGATCACGCAGCGATCGATGACTTCGAGACGAGAACGAACCTTGCTCCGGGGCGCATCCGTTCTGAGAACTGGATCCCGCAAGCGGCGCAGCTCCACTTCGAGGTGCACGGCGAAGAGATCTACGAACAGGTCGTGGTCGACGGCATCTACACCGATGCGTTCGAGCAGCAGCTCGCAGCCGCAGCCAGAGGTCGACGGCTCGACTACGTGGATGAGCTGCAGCTGATCAGCGGTGTCGGACCGAAGATGGAGTCACTGCTTCACACAAATGGGTTGAAGACCTTTGTGCAGGTCTCGCTTCTCGATGCAGAAGCTGTCGCAGCCCTCAACGACCGTCTTGCGTTCTTCCCCGGTCGGATCGAACGGGACGGCTGGGTTTCCCAAGCTGCTCGGCTGCACGCAGAGCATCATCCGGACGAGTGAACTCAGCACTGACGCGAAAGGGCCCCGGCACGAGTGCCGGGGCCCTTTCGCTGTTTTGCCCGAAGGCAGTGTCGCCCAGAGAGAGCTACTCGCCCTGACCTGGGGTCTTGTCGGTCATGCCCTCGGCCTTGTCGAGAGCGTCCTTGGCTTTGTCACCAAGACCGCCCGGCAACTTGTCGCCGTGTTCCTCGACAGCGTCTTTGGCCTTGTCGACCAAACCGCCTGCGTCACCGAGAGCATCTTTTGCATTGTCCATGATTCCCATAGCCTCCAGTCTGTCATCTCTGGGCCGCCATGTGTCGGCATGGCCTGTTGCGGTGTCACTTCGTGGCGGAATCGTGACGAACAGATGACGGTGGGAACCAGATGGGCGGTCGGTTCGCCAGAGCCCAACATGAACAACGATTCGAGCAAGACCAAGAAGATGACGGCGCTGATCTTGGCCTCAGCGATGATGCTTGCAGCTTGCGGCAACTCCGATGACGGAACCGATGATGCAACCGACTCGTCAGAGGACGGCGGAGCCCAAGAGGACGGTTTCTTCGAGACCGAGGAGAGCACCGACGCCGAGGGTGAGTTCGCTACCGCCACCACTTCGGCCGATCGGTCCTCCGACGACGAGGAGGCCATGGAGGAAGAGTCCGACGCCATGGAGGACTCCGGCGACGAGGGCTCGGCAGAGGTTGCCGAGGAGGCCTCGAGTGAGAGCGAAGACGGCGGGTTCTTCGGCGAAGACGCCGAGGCCGAGGCCGAACGAGTCGAGGACAACACATTCGAGGACTACGGCGTTCGCCCGTTCGTCGACACCGCTCGTGATCCGCTGTCGACTTTTGCTCTCGATGTCGACACTGCGAGCTACAGCATTGCCGAGCAGTGGCTCGACAACGGTCAGATGCCGCCAGCAGAGTCGGTGCGGGTCGAGGAGTTCATCAATTCCTTCGACTATGACTACGACGCTCCAAGCAATGGACTGAACGTCACAGCAGACGCCGGTCCTTCACCGTTCGACACCGACAACATCATCGTGCGCTTGGGCGTTCAGGCTGAAGAGGTCTCCAACCGAGATCGCCCCGATGCCAGCCTCACCTTCGTGGTCGACACCTCGGGCTCGATGGACCGTGACAACCGCATCGGCCTGGTGAAGGTGGCCCTCGAGCGCCTTGTGAACGAGCTCGATGAGGACGACTCGGTTGCCATCGTGACCTACAGCGACGGGGCGCAAGTTCTGCTCGAACCCACCTCGGTTCGTGACCGCGGTGAGATCCTCGACGCCATCGACGACCTGCGCACCAATGGCTCGACCAATCTCGAAGCCGGACTGCTGCGTGGCTACGAGCTGGCTGACGACGCGTTCATCCGTGATGGCATCAACCGAGTCATTCTCGCCTCTGATGGTGTGGCCAATGCTGGTCTGACCGACCCTGACGGGCTCGTGGGACTCATCCGTGATGACGCTGATCGTGGAATCCAACTGGTCACCGTTGGTGTTGGCATGGGCAACTTCAACGACGTGGTGCTCGAGACGCTGGCCGATGACGGTGATGGCTTCTATGCCTACGTCAATGACGTTGATGAAGCCGAGCGTCTGTTCAGTGACGACCTCGTCTCGACCCTGTTGACCGTGGCCATCGACGCCAAGATCCAGGTCGAGTTCAACGAAGACACCGTCGAGTCCTACCGCTTGCTCGGCTACGAGAACCGGGCCGTCCTCGACCGTGACTTCCGCAACGACGACGTCGACGCCGGCGAACTCGGCGCTGGGCATCAGGTCACCGCTCTCTATGAGCTCGAACTCAGCGATGGCGTGCGGGATTCAGATCGACTCGGCACCGTGTCGATGCGTTGGGAGAACCCCGACGACGGTGATGTCATCGAGACTCGCCTCGAGGTCAACGCTTCTGTTGTCGAGAGCCGCTGGTCAGACACCGACGACGACTTCCGCCTCGCCGTCACCGTCGCTGCGCTTGCCGAGGTGCTGCGTGGGAGCCCCTTCGCTGAAGACATCGACCTCGAAGACGTCGCTCAAGAAATCGACAACCTCGGCGGATCGTCCTCGCTGGACGACCTCGCCGACGTGATCGATGCAGCTCGCCGACTCTCCTGATTGAAGGGGAGCGTCAGGAGAGGGCCGTCAGTACCAGCTTCATCATGTCGTTGAAGCTGGTCTGGCGGTCTTCGGCACTCATCTGTTGCTCGAGGGCGATGTGATCGCTCACGGTGCAGACCGCAAGGGAGGCGAACCCGAGTTCCGCGGCCAGGCCGTAGAGGCCAGCTGCTTCCATCTCGACAGCGAGGAAGCCGTACTTGGTGAGCAGGTCGAAGACGCCGCTCTCTGGATCCGGGTCGTAGAAGAAGTCCGAGGTGAAAACAGTCCCGACCTTGGGTTCGATACCGAGTCCAGCAGCAGCGTTCATCGTGTCGGCCAAGAGCTTGTAGTCAGCCACCGCTGGCAGGTCCCGCCCCTTGAGGCGGGTCTGGTTCGTTGTGGAGTCGGTGCCTGCACCGATGGCAACGATGACGTCGCCAAGGTTGAGTGATGGCTGCAACGCTCCGCAGGATCCAACTCGAACGATGCGTTCGACGCCGTAGAACTTGACCAGCTCGGTGGCGTAGATCTGGAACGACGGGACGCCCATGCCAGAGCCCTGGACCGAGATCGGGACACCGTTGTAGGTGCCGGTCCAGCCCTCCATTGCTCGAATGTCGGTGACGAGGCGGGCATCGTCGAGAAAGGTCTCGGCGATGAAGCGAGCCCGAAGAGGGTCGCCGGGCATCAAGACAGTGGGAGCAAAGTCTCCCGGTTCGGCACGAAGGTGAGGCGTGGTCATGCCACAAGGATGCCAGAATGGATCGTTATGGCGATGCGGCAGGATTGCAAACACTTCCAGAGCAGGGCATACCCCAGCGGAGACACGATGCGAAAGTGCGCGCTCGACCTCGCACCAGAGGCACCGTGGAACTGCCCAGCCGATTGCACCGGATACCAACGTCGCCTGGCTGACGTCAACTGGCGCCACGGTTCGCTGATAACTCCAGCGACGCCAGAGGCGCCCGAGAGCGTCGGCGACGACCCGTCCGTTGCGGCCTTGCTCGATTCCGCTGAGGACATCATCAACAACGTGGGTGCCTCGATTCGCAGCGAGGTCGAGGCCGAACAGGCGGCTGCAGCCGCTCGTCCCTTCTGGAAAAAGATCTGGCCCTTCAAAAAGCGCTGATGAACCCCGGGTTTCTGACCCTCAGATTCGATAGTTCAAGCCCCGGGTTCCTCATCAGTCCAGTTGGTTACGGTCATCGTGGTCAGAACCAGGTGCCTGGTGCCGGTGGGATACAGAAGACAGCCACGAGAGGGTCGGGTGTCGAACGGCGATCGCTAGCGCCAACTCCACCTGCGGAGACTTCCGACACTGCGGTCGCGTTCGGCCGAGAGGTCAACGCCGAAACGCGGCGCGCCCGAACAGGGGGGCTGCTGCTATCGAAAGTGACGGGCAGGAACCCGGGGTTTGGGGCGCTAGGCCGACGCGTCTTCGAAGGCTTGGGTGAGCGTGTTCCAGCTGAGCGTGGCGCACTTGATGCGGGTCGGGAACTTCACCACGCCTTGAAGTGCTTCGAGGTCGCCGAGATCGACTTCTTCCAGCACCTCTGCATCACCGTCGAACTCGGCTTCTGAGCCGTCACCGCCGACGTTGGTCTCGTGGACCATCATCAGCGCCTTGAATGCAGCGATGGTGCGCTTGGCCTCGTCGAGGCTCTTGCCTTTGACCGCGGAGGTCATCATCGAGGCCGAAGCCTGCGAGATCGAGCAGCCCTGGCCATCGATCTTGATGTCGCTCACGATCCCGTCGGTGACGTTGACATACACCACGACTTCGTCGCCGCAGAGTGGGTTGAAGCCCTCGGTCCGCATGGCCGGTGGCGTTTCGAGCTCGCCCTTGTTCCGCGGGCTGCGGTAGTGATCGAGGATGATCTCTCGGTAGAGATCTTCGAGTCCAGACATGGGGTAACTCCGATTCAGATGGCGAAGAAGTCGTTGGCGGCAACGAGCGCATCAGCGAGCGCATCGACGTCGTCGGTGTCGTTGTACACGTAGAAACTGGCTCTTGCGGTCGCGTTCACTCCGAAACGACGCATCAGCGGCTTTGCACAGTGATGGCCTGGGCGAACGCAGACGCCGTGTTCATCGAGGACTTGGCTGATGTCATGAGCGTGCACACCCTCGAGCTCGATCGAGAGAACACCGCCACGAGCCGCTGGTTCGGCAGGGCCGTAGATGGTGATCGCATCGCCGAGGCGCTCTTTGAGTGTTCGCAGCGCATATGCGGTGAGTTCGACCTCGTGCTGGCGCACGTTGTCCATACCGAGTTCTTCGAGATACTCGATCGCTGCAGCGAGGCCGGCCGCCTCAGCAATCGGGGGAGTGCCAGCTTCGAACTTCGCTGGGACCGCATCGGGCTTGAAGCCCTCGGTGGTGACGTCGACGATCATGCCGCCGCCGCCCAGGAAGGGCGGCATGGCATCGAGGAGTTCCTTGCGGCCCCAGAGCACGCCGATGCCAGACGGACCAAGCATCTTGTGGCTGCTGAACACGAGGAAGTCGGCATCCATCTCGACGACGTCGGTCGGCATGTGTGGAACCGACTGACAGGCATCGATCAGGGCGAGGGCGCCAGCGGCATGAGCGGCGTCGACGAGTTGACGGACAGGTGTCAACGTGCCGAGAACGTTAGACATCGACGTGACGCTGAGCAGCTTGGCGCCATCGAGCAACGTGTCGAGATCAGTGAGATCGAGTTGGCCATCGTCGGTGACAGGGATCCAACGGATCTCGATGCCACGCTCGGCTTCGAGCATCTGCCACGGAACGATGTTGGCGTGATGCTCCATCAACGAGATGACGACTGCGTCACCTTTCTGCAGGTTGGCCCGGCCCCATGATGCGGCAACGAGGTTGATGGCCTCGGTGGCATTCTTGGTGAAGATGACCTCGTCGACCGATGGAGCGTTGATGAAGCGGGCGACAGCGGCACGCCCGCCCTCGTAGGCGTTGGTGGCCCGTTCGGCCAGCTGATAGACGCCGCGATGGACGTTGGCGTAGCCAGTCTCGTAGAGGTCGGTCATTGCTTGGGTGACCTGGTTGGGCCGTTGCGATGACGCAGCGGAATCCACAAACACGAGGCGGCGTTCTTGGCCGTCGTGCCCGGTCTGGGGCTTGTTGAGAATCGGGAAATCCTTGCGGATCTCTTGGGGGTCGAATCCGCTCACAGCAGTTTCTCGTCTCGATGGGCCTGGCCGACTCGAGTGTCGGTGGAGGCGTGGGTGGTCACATGGTCGGGGGTCAGCCCAGCGATGAGTTCGTCATCGTTGGTGACGATGACGACGGCGATGTCGGGTTGCTCGGTTCGGATCTGTTGAACGCCTCGGACGATGGCAGCCCGGCGGTTCTCGGGTGATGTGGCCGTTGCAACGTCGATCACGGCGACATCGGGACGAAGCAGTGCGAGGTGCAGCAGTTCCACGCTGGTGCCCTCGGCCGGTGTGAAGCCCGCATCGAGGTCGCGGCCGATGACCTCGGGTTCGAGTTCGAGTTTGTCGCACCAATCGGTGGCCAGCGATTGACGCTGCGCAGCGGTACCTGGAACCCCCAGCCGGTGGACCAGATCGACCGTACGTATTCCGGGAACCGGGGACGGATCACAGGTGGTGACGAACAGGCCGGCCTGGAGGCGAATGTCGTGACCCCAGCTGGTGATGTCGTCACCCTGTAGGCGGATCTCGTGGCCGTCGATGCCATCCCAAGAAGGTGGTGTTCTGGTCAGTATTGCAAGATCCCCGGCCTCGACTCGCAATGAGATGTCGTCGATCTCGAGAAGCGGTCCATCGGGCATGGCTCTCGATTCTAATTTTCCCGAACACGAATGCACTATCCGCACTCTCGAAATCGGTGGGTTCGCGCTCAAGGCCTTCGCAGGGATGCCGAAAAGAGACCGTTGGGTGTGCCGTCACTGACTCGAGAGTCGGCGCCCGGAAATGGCTTCGTTATGACTCGAACTCTTTCGCATCGCTTTCTGGCACTCGCTGTCTTGATCGCTGCTGCTGCTTCCACGCTCATGGCGAGCCCGGTTGCGGCTGAACTGGTACCGCCACAAGCAACCGCGTGGGGCCTCGCCGAAGAAGGCGAAACGGCCAACCTCGACCGGTGGGATGCCCTCGGCTGGGCCACCGAGCAGGTCGGAGGCATGATGCTCGTCGGCGGTAAGTTCCTCGAGGTCACCAACGGCAGCCAGGCTGTGGAACAGCCGTGGATTGCTGCATTCGATGCTGGCTCGGGCCACGTCCTGCCCTGGTGGCGCCCCGATGCTGGGGGAGCGGTTCTAGCGATCGAGAACAGCCCCGATGGCGGCGTTTTCGTTGGCGGCGAGATGAACACGTGGAACGGCCGGCAATTCGGTGCGTTGGTGAAGATCGATCCGGAGACTGGCGAGGCCTGGCCCGGATTCAACAGCCGAGTCTTTGGCGGCAACTCTGTTGTGCGCGACGTTCGCCTTGAAGCCGACGGGTGGCTCTACGTCGTCGGCAACTTCACGACCGCTTCCGATGGTGGGAATCCGCAAGCTGTGCAAGGTGCCATCCGCATGAACCCGAGCACGGGTGCGATTGACTGGAACTGGCTCCCCGCCATCGAGAACGGTTCTGTTTGGGGAGTCTCGGTCAGCCCCGTTCGCAACGAGGTTTACCTCGCTGGTTGGTTCGCGTCCGTCGACGGACAGCTGAACACCGATGGATTCGTCGGCGTGTCGGGGACAGATGCTTCAGTCGTGCGTGATCGCTCGACGATTCCGTACAACACGTGCGAGGACTGCACCACGTACTTCCGTCTCTACGACGTGCTCGCCACCGAATTTGGCCATGTCTGGGTCGTGGGGGAGCAGCATGCGCTGTTCATCCTCGACGAGTCCGATCTCTCGCTGGAACGCATGCACTGGACGGGTTGCGACCTCGGGCAGCAAGCGGACTGCTCTCGCCGAGGTGGCGAGTACCAAGAGCTCGAGCGCGCTGGCGACCGGGTCTACGCGACAGGTCACTTCTGGGGATCACATCGATCCGATACCGAAGTGATCATGCACAACCTCCAGCCGCAGATCGCAACGCAGACCGGCACCGCAACGGGGCGGATCTCCGCCGTTGGCGCCTATGACGTGGCAACGGGAGTCCGAGACCAGGGTTTCAACCCGAACATGTCTGGCGAAACCGGCGGCTTCGGCCTGGCCGTTGCTACTGATGGCTGTTTGTGGCTCACCGGCGGTGTGAACCAGGTGGGCGATCCCGGTGCGCAGACCTCGGCGCGGGATCTCGTTCGATTGTGCGACGAGGGCGGTGCCGGTCCTGACCCGCTGCCCAACCCAACCGCGCCGGCACCGGTGAGTTGCACGGCCACGGCCGATGGCACAACGGTCGACCTGGCATGGACGATTCCAGGGTTCGCCACCGACGTGGTTGTGTACCGAGCGATCGACGACGGCAATGCGTACTGGCGGGGCCGAGTCCCCACACCGGGAACCACGTTCAACGAAACCGCAGTCGATGGTTCGCTCAACGCCTACGAAGTGCGGGCGAAGTATCCGACTGGCGTCCTCAGTTCGCCGACCGATTGTGCGCCAGCGATTGATCTCACGGCCCCGCTGGTCGACGACGTCGCCGCCCCGGCCACATGCTCAGCGGTGAACACCGGCACCGATGCCACCCTTTCGTGGACGGCTTCGGCCGGAGCAAGCGACTACCGCGTCTATCGATCGATCGACAGCGGTCCGAGCTTCTGGCGTGGGCTGGTCAGCACGACCTCCTTCGACGACGCCCTCCGCAATGGTGGCTTGCACGACTACACCGTCCAAGCCCGAGGCGCTTCCGGCGTTTGGAGCCCAGCGACACCGTGTGCCCCAACGCTCGACCCCGCTGACGGCGGCGTCGGCAATGTCGCTGCTCCGGCAACGTGTTCAGGTACGAACGTGGGCGTTGATGCCAGTCTGAGTTGGGCAGCGTCAGACGGCGCACAGGACTACCGGATCTTCCGCTCGATCGATGGCGGTTCGAGCTTCTGGCGTGGTCTGAACACCTCGACCACGTTTGAAGAGACCCTTCGTTCCTCTGGATCTCACGTGTACAGCGTGCAAGCTCGGGGTGCCAACGGTGTCTGGAGTAGTTCGACCATCTGCAGCCCTGCGCTCGACCCGGCTGACGGCGGTCCGGAGCCGGTGGCTGCACCGGCATCGTGCACCGCTGCTGTCGTGGCGGGTAGCGGCGAGATCTCCTGGGCGGCTTCGGCCGACGCAACCGACTACCGGGTCTTCCGTTCGGTGGACGGTGGCGGCACGTTCTGGCGAGGTCTCAGCGCCACGACGACCTTCAGCGATGGCCTTCGAGCCGGATCCAGCCACGTGTACTCGGTGCAGGCTCGCGGTGCTGATGCTGTTTGGTCGGCAAGCACGGTGTGTGCCCCGCCGATCAATGGCTGAGCGGGTCACTCACCGAGCAGGGCTTTGGTCGCCATCGGGCCAGATTCGATCCTGACGAAGATCGCCATCAGAACAGCGACGACGGCGCCGACCATCAATACTGCGGTCAACGATGTCAGTTCGACCAGCGCACCGGAGGCGAAGTTGGTGATGGCCACGGTGCCGCCGAAGCTGATGATCCACAGTGCCATCACTCGGCCGCGGATCTCGTCACCGAGATGCAGTTGCAGGAACGTGCTGAGCGCAGTGGGCATGGTGAAGTAGAAGAGGCCGACGAGGTAGAGAACGGGGAAGGCAGGTGTTGGCGATCGCAGCGTGGCGAACACCGCCAGTGCGAGGCCGAAGAGGCCGAGCGAGTAGCGAACGACTTTCTCCTTGGGCACGTTGACCAGAATCGTGCCGACGCTGATCGCCCCGGTGAGTGCACCCATGCCGAAGGCTCCGTAGAGGAAGCCGAACGTCGTGCTCTTTGCATCGACGCCGAGGCTGCGCTCGGCAATCACAGGCATGAGACCGATGAACGGCAGACACAACAGTGAGAACGTGGTCATGATCGACAACGACCGCCCCACCTGCACCGAGCGCCTCGCGACGCGGAAACCACCGAGGAGTCGGTCCTTCATCGAGGCCGTGAGTGGTTCGAGGGCGGGAACGGCAACGGTGAACAACGCCCCGATCACGATCAAGTAGGTGAGTGCGTTGAGGGCGAAGACGGCGCCGATGCCGATACTCGAGATCAAGAAGCTGCCGATGACCGGGCCAATGACCCTGCTGCCGTTCATCTGTGCAGAGTTCAGCGAGATGGCAGCCGAGAGGTTCTCTCGGCCCACCAAGGAGGGAAGGATGGCGTTGAATGCTGGGGCGAACAGCGCCTGGCCGAGCCCCGTCATGAACACGATGAAGAGCAGCGTGGTCTCGTTGAAGGTCCCGTCCCAGACGTGCCAGGCCAGCACGAGGCTGAACAACACCTGCCAGCTCTGCGTTGCGATCAGCAGCATTCGTCGATCGACGCTGTCGGCGAGTGAGCCGCCAACGACGCTGAGGATCAGCAGCGGGAACATCTGCACCGAGATCACCAGCGTGGTGAACGCTGCATCCTCGGTCTGTTCGAATGCCAGCACGCCAAGAGCGACATTCTGCATCCACCGTCCGATGTTGGATGCAAAGCTCGACCAGTACACCCGGCGAAAATCTCGGACCGCAAGCGCGTCGCGTGCAGTTCCCTCAGAGGCCGGTGCGTCCATGTCTTCCCGAGTGAAGCACTGCCGACGCGAGGCAACAACTTCGTCTTTCGAACAATTCTGAGGCGAACCTCCTACCAGCCGCGATCGACCCAGGTCTGGAGGTTGGGTCGCTCCGCGCCGATCGTGGTGTCGTCGCCGTGGCCGGGCAGCACGATGGTTTCCGGGCCGTGGGGGAAGAGCCGAGTATCGATGTTCTCGATGATCTCGTCGAAGCTGGAGTACTCCCACTTCGTGGCGCCGGGGCCGCCGGGGAAAAGTGTGTCGCCGGTGAACAACAGCGGCTTGTCGACCAACTTGAAACAGATCGACCCTGGTGTGTGGCCAGGGGTGATGATCGTGTGCAAGGAGAGCTTGCCGACCTGGATGCGGGTGTCGTCTTCGAGGATGTAGTCGTAGCTCGGGAGCATGTCGGCGTCGGCTGCAGTGATGCCAACCTCGTACCCGGCATCTCGGACCTGGGGAATGGCCTGGATGTGATCCCAGTGGCCGTGGGTCTCGAGCACGGTCCGCACGCCGAGGGTCTGGCACAGTTCGAGCAGCTTTTCGTGTTCGTTCGCCGCATCGAGCATGACCGACTCGCCGGTGTGGCGGCAGCGAATCACGAATACGTTGTTGTCGTAGGGGCCAACCACGACTTTGTGGACTTCAGCGTCGGTGTCGTGCCAATGGAGGGTGGAGCTGGCGGGGCTGTTCATGCCGGCCACGCCACTTTCATGAACTCGTGCAGTTCAACGGTCTCGAACAGGCCCGCCTGGCTGTACGGATCGTTGGTGACGAACGCCTCGGCCGCTGCCCGGTCCTCGACGTCGAGGACGAGGCACGAGCCACACATCTGTCCGTCAGCGTCGAGCAGCGGACCCCCGACCGGCGTGTTGTACGCGCCGAGAAACTCCAAGTGAGCGGCCCGAGTGGCCTTACGGAGTTCAAGGGCGCCTGGCTTGTCTTTGGCATGGATGACGAAGAGCACGGGCAGACGTTAGCCGCCCGGCGGATCTGCTGGAGGCCCATGGCACGGGGTGTCTGGGTCGCCCATGGCTCGGGGTGTCTGGGTCGCCCATGGCTCGTGGTGTCTGGGTCGCCCATGGCTCGGGGTGTCTGGGTCGCCCATGGCTCTTTGCACCTAGGCGCGTAGGGAGGAGCGCTCTGTCCACCGTCGGTCGAGGTTCATAGCCTTGGCGATCATGGTCGAATCGAGTTCGAATCCCACAGCGTCGACAGACGAGATCGTTGCTCGCATGCAGCGCATCATCGACCGTTCGAATGCTCCTCGGCCAGGCTTCGGCTTCTTCCTCGCTCAGATGGGTGTGCTTGCAGCGTGCGCGTTCGGTGCATGGTGGACCGTGCAAGCGGTGGCAGCCGGCCAACCGTGGGCTGTGGTGTTCCGCTTCGTTTTGTCGTCGGCGCTCGGGTTGTACTACCTGATCCTCGCTCGGGTCGTTCGTTTCGCACGCTGACAACTCGCTGAGAACGACACTCGAGGCCGAGCCAGCTGTACCGATTGGGATCGCTGACCGATAATCGGCCGATGTTCTCACGCCTGCTCGTCGCCAACCGTGGCGAGATCGCCATTCGTATTCACCGCAGTGCCCACGACATGGGTGTTGAAACCGTTGCCATCGCCCCCGCAGATGACGCAGGGTCCCGACATGTTGCGTTGGCTACGACGTCGGTCGAGTTGCCGGGGTCTGGGCCCGCTGCCTACCTCGACATCGAAGCGGTCATCGCTGCTGCAGTGTCGACTGGCTGCACGGCGGTACATCCCGGCTATGGATTTCTTGCTGAGAACGCCGACTTTGCTGACGCCTGCGCCGCGGCGGGTCTTGTCTTCGTTGGCCCGACCCCAGCCACATTACGAGCCCTTGGTGACAAGCGGGCCGGTCTCGACTTGGCCCGGTCACTCGATGTGCCAACAGCACAGAGCTCGGGTCTGTTGGCGGACGCGACCGCGCTGCGGACGTTCATGGAGACCGCCGGGACCGTGATGCTCAAAGCCGTCGCCGGAGGTGGAGGCCGCGGCATGCGCGTCGTGGCTGCAGGGGACGACCTCGATGCAGCGATCGAGCGTTGTCGCTCCGAGGCGCTCGCAGCCTTTGGTGATGGTGACGTCTTCGCTGAGCGGTTGGTTTCCGATGCCAGGCACATCGAAGTGCAGATCGTGGGCGACGGCACCGGTGCGGTCTCGCACCTGTGGGATCGCGATTGTTCGCTGCAACGGCAACGCCAGAAGGTGGTCGAGTTCGGACCGGCCTGGGTGATCGACAGCGACCGGCGACACGCCATGATCAATGACGCGCTCGCCATGGCCGAGAGGCTCGACTATCGGAGTCTGGCGACATTCGAGTTCTTGGTCGAGCCGTCCGGTCACATGTTCATCGAGGCCAACCCCCGCATTCAGGTGGAGCACACCGTCACCGAAGCCATCACTGGTGTCGACCTGGTTCGCGCTCAACTCGAGATCGCCGCAGGAGCCACGCTGGCCGACGTTGGGCTCGCTGAAGCGCCGGGAACCTCGGGCGTTGCCATGCAGCTACGAATCAATACCGAGCGGCTGGGGGCCGACGGCGTTGCCAAACCGGTTGCTGGCACGATCGACCGTCTCGATCTTCCAGCCGGTCCTGGTGTGCGCATTGATTCCCACGCCGCTGCCGGCATGGAGATCTCACCGCTCTATGACTCGCTCCTGGCGAAGATCATCATCCATGCCCCAGACCTCGCAACGCTGCAGCGCCGTGTCGATCGTGCGCTCGACGAGCTCTCGATCGGCGGTGTCCAAACGAACGCAGGGATGCTCCAACGATTGCTGGCGGTCCCGTCGGTTCGTGCAATGGAGATCACCACCACGCTGATCGGTGAGCTCGCTGCCGACCTCGCCGACCCCGAACAGGTCGTTGTTGCCGATGGTTCGGCCATCGCAGCACCGCTGCTCGGCACGATCGTGTCGATTGCAGTGGAACCCGGCGCCGTGGTGGCAGCAGGCGAAGAACTGATCGTGATGGAAGCGATGAAGATGGAACACGTCATCGTTGCCCCGACCGGTGGCCAGATCACTTCGGTCGATGTGATCGTTGGTGGTTCAGTGGCCGAGGGAGCGAATCTGCTCGGCTTCGTCAGCGATGGCTCGGATGGTGCAGCCGTCGATGATGATGCAGTCGTTGACCTCGATCGCATTCGGCCGGACCTCGCCGAGTCGATCGAGCGGCACGGCTTCGGCCTCGATGAGAATCGAGCGGAGAAGGTCGCCCGCCGTCACGCCACCGGTAAGCGCACAGCCAGGGAGAATCTGGCCGACCTCATCGACGACGGCACCTTTGTCGAATACGGACCTCTGGTGGTGGCTGCGCAGCGAAAGCGTCGCTCGATCGAAGACCTCATCGAAAAGACGCCTGGTGATGGTCTGGTCGGCGGCATCGGTCAGGTCAACGGCGAGCAGTTCGGCGATGCTGGTCAATGCGTCGTGACCTCGTACGACTACATGGTGCTGGCCGGCACCCAGGGGCACCAGAACCATCGCAAGAAGGATCGACTCTTCGAGATGGCGCACCGATTGCAGTTGCCCGTGGTCCTCTTCGCAGAGGGCGGCGGTGGTCGCCCCGGCGACACCGACGGTGTGCAGGTTGCGGGCCTGGATTGCCTGGCGTTCCAGTTGTTTGCTGAGCTGAGCGGGCACGTTCCGTTGGTGGGCATCAATGGCGGCTACTGCTTCGCTGGCAATGCAGCACTGCTGGGCTGTTGTGATGTCGTCATCGCCACCGAGAATTCGAACCTGGGCATGGGTGGGCCGGCGATGATCGAGGGCGGTGGCCTCGGCGTTTTCGAGCCCTTCGAGATCGGCCCGATCGACGTTCAGCGAAGCAATGGCGTGGTTGACATCGTTGTCGCCGACGAAGCCGAGGCGGTGGCGGTGGCCAAGCGCTACCTGTCCTACTTCCAGGGCTCGGTCGATGACTGGGAGATGCCAGACCAGAGACTGTTGCGCCATGTCGTTCCCGAGAACCGTCTGCGGGTCTACGACATTCGCGAAGTCATCGAGCAACTGTTCGACGTCGACTCGGTGTTGGAACTTCGCTCTGGTTTCGGCTTAGGCATGATCACCGCACTTGCCCGCATCGAGGGTCGAGCCGTCGGTGTGATCGCCAACAACCCGCTGCACCTTGCCGGTGCCATCGATGCCGATGGCGCCGACAAGGCCGCCCGCTTCATGCAGCTCTGCGAGGCATTCGGGCTGCCGATCGTGTCGCTGTGCGACACGCCGGGGATCATGGTCGGCCCCGACGCTGAGGCAACGGCCCTGGTTCGCCACGCCGCTCGGTTGTTCGTGACCGCAGCGAACTTGACCGTGCCGCTCTGCACCGTGGTGACTCGCAAGGGTTACGGCCTGGGAGCACAAGCCATGGCCGCTGGCAGCTTCAAGGCCACGATCTTCACCGTTGGTTGGCCGAGTAGCGAGTTCGGCGGCATGGGGCTCGAAGGCTTTGTCCGGTTGGGCTATCGCGACGAACTCGCTGCGATCGAAGACCCCGTCGAACGGCAAGAACTGTTCGAGAAGATGGTTGCCAAGATGTACGACGTGGGTAAGGGCGTATCGATGGCCGACCACTTCGAGATCGACGACGTGATCGACCCGGCTGACACCCGCCGTTGGATCACCACAGCGTTCCGCTCGATGCCGCCAGCGGGCTCGGGTGTCGGCAACGGAGCGTTCATCGACACCTGGTGAACGCCTACGAGCCGGACAAGAAGTCGATCATCGCTGGGTAGGCGGTCCGGTCTTGCAGGAAGAAGAGGTGCCCGCCGTCGAACACTCGGAGCTCGGCATTCGGAATGGCTTCGACCAAGGCCATTGCGTTTGCCAATGGCGCTTGGTCGTCGAACTCGCCGGCGCACACCAGGGTCGGAGCCTCGATGCGGTGCAGTGACGTGCTCGTGTCGTGCTGTCCCCGAGCATCGAGCTGGGCCTGGAAACCTCGGAGGGCGTCGCCGGTGCGCTCGTTGCGGTAGCCCTCGACGATCTTGTCGTAGATCGGTCCGAGGCCGGGGATGGGGTCGTCCTGACCTGGGTCCCAGCGATTGTCGAGAAGCCCGAGATTGATCTCGATCCTGGCTTCGACATCCAACGCCTGGATGGTGTGGAGAGGGAACGATGCCTTCGAGCCGCCGGGCGATGTGCAGTTGAGAACCAGGCGGTCGACGAGGTGCGCATGATGGATCGCGAGGTGCTGGGCGACCATGCCGCCGAAGCTGGTGCCGACAACTGAGCAACTGCTCCACCCGAGCTCGGTGATCAGCGCTGCGGCATCGTCGGCGTACTGCCGCATCGTGTACGGGCCCTTCGGAATGTCGGTCTGGCCGAGACCCCGTTGGTCGTAATGGGCCGTGGTGCATCGCTTGTTGAACACTGAACGCTCGGGGAAGCTGGTGCGGAGATCGCCACCAGAGCCCCCGATGTTCAACAGCCTCGGGGCAGTCTCGGGATCGACCGTTGGGTCGGTGGGCCCGTGAACCTCGACGTGCATGTCGAGTGGTCCTGACTTCGGATGAATGGTGATCACCCGGGCGTGTCTACCCGACAGCGGTCGGCGCCGTCGACCTGTCGAGTGTCTCTCCGATGCCGAACGCTATGACGGCGGCGGCGGCAAGTGCCGTGGCACCCATGACGGTCGCCGAAACCGACAGGCTGGCAGCATCGGTGATGATGCCGACGGCGAGTGGGCCAGCGACCTTGCCAGCGTCGCGAATCGTTCCGAGCGCGGCAAGGAAGCCGCTGGGTGCATCGGCGGGGGCGAGGTCGGCTGACAGCGTCAGCATCGTGCCAGACCCGAGGCCGTTGCCGATGCCGATGACGACAGCGGCGATCGTGACGGCCAACCCGGTGGAGGCAGCAGCAAGCAGGAACAGCCCGGCCCCCATGAGGGTGAACGCGGGGACAATGGCGTAGAGCCGGCCGAATCGGTCCATCAGCAGTCCAGCAATCGGGAACAGGAGAAGGTCAGCCAGGCCGCCGAGGCCGATGAGCAGGCCCACGTCTGCCGGAGACAGTCCGACGGACTCACCAATCAGCGGAAGGACCACGAATCGGCCGGAGCGCGCAGCGATCACCAGCACCTGCCCGGATCCAGCGAGGACGAGATCGTGAAGGTGAGGGCGAAGTGAGGGTCGAGTCGCCGGTGTCGAGGGCTGTTCTTCGGCCCCCCGTTCGACCGCTGGGTCGACGGTGTCGCGCTGTCGCAGGAAGATCAGGGGAACAGCACCGATGGCGGTTGTGATGCCTGCGACGAGGAACGCGGAGGGGAAGCCGGCGAACTCGGCGACGGCGCCAGCGATGACGGGGCCGATCAAGAACGCTGAGCGAGTGGTTCCACCGAACAGCGCCATGGCCTTGCCGCGCGTTGCGGGGTCTGTGGCGTGTGTCAGGAAGGTCTGTCGGGAGAGCACCCAGCCGGCCGAACCAGCACCACCGAACAGGCGGAGTGCTCCGAGGGCGACAGCCGAGCCGATGACTCCGAACACCGCAACCGAACACACGATGACGGCAACGGCCAGGATCAAGACGTTGTTCTCGCCAACGCGGTCGATGAGCCGCCCCCATCCGATCTGGGACGCCATGCCGCCGATACCAGCTGCAGCAATCACGAGCCCGAGAACAGAGTCGGCGAGGCCGACGTCGGCAAGGTAGAGAGGCAACAACGGCACCAGCATTGCGGTGCCGCCATTGATGAAAAAGCACGGGAGGTAGACCGGGAGAATCAGGGGCCGCAACACAGAGTGAACCTAACGTCTGTCGGCTACGGCGACATTCGTGATTGACTCAAGCCGTGGTCGACAGCAGCGGTTCGAGAATCGACAAGAACCAGCGAGCCGACGAAGTCGACCTGCTCGAGCGAGCGTTCGCTACCGGTGACAAAGCGTCGTCGCTCCGCTTCTACCGGATCGTGAGGCGCTTTGTGCGTCGCGTGATGTACCCCTACTTCGATCTCGTGGTGTCCAACGAGCACTACCTCGACATTCCGGGGCCGGCGATCGTGGCGCCAGTGCACCGCTCGCACCTCGACAGCCCGCTGGTGGCGTCGTTGAGCCAGCGACGCCTCCGAGCAATCGGCAAAGAGTCCCTGTTCAAGCCACCGATTGTTCGGTGGGTGTGTGCCGCGCTCGGAGCGATTCCCGTTCGCCGAGGAGAAGCCGATCGTGATGCGCTGAAGGCAGCCATGGTGCTGCTCGATCGTGGTGAGTCGATGTTCGTCTTCCCCGAAGGTGGGCGACAGGCGCAGCACGATGTCGGTGAGCTGTTCGCCGGGGCTGCATGGCTGGCCTCGAAGTCTGGCGCCCACGTGATCCCCGTTGGTATCTCGGGTACTGCCGAAGCCATGGGGGAGGGGGCCAGGTTCCCGAAGCGACGACGAGTGGGAATCGCTGTTGGCGAGCCGATGTCCGCCCCTGTTGGCGTCGACGGGAAACGCGTTGGTCGACAGCAGCTGCGAGCGTTCACCGCCGAGTTGGCTGCGCAGCTGCAAGAACTTCAAGACGATGCACGGGCGCTGGCCCAAGGGAACCAAGAAGGAGAAGCGTGATGACGAAGCTCACCGTTGAGATCTGGTCAGACGTCGTGTGCCCGTGGTGTTTCATCGGGAAGCGTCGTTGGGAAGAGGGACTTGCCGCGTTCACCGCAGCGAACCCAGAGGTCGAGGTCGACGTCGCCTACCGCGCCTTCCAACTCGACCCGACCGCTCCGATCGGCGAAAGCCAGCCGGTTGTGCAGGCGTACGAGAAGAAGTTCGGCGGTCCCGAGAAAGCGAAGCAGATCATCGACAACGTCACCGCCGAAGCAGCGATGGTCGGCCTCGACTTCCGGATGGACGAAGCGATCCGGTCCAACACCGCTGACGCGCACCGGCTGCTGGTGTTGGCCGAGCGAGAGGGTGTGCAGCTCGCGCTGAAGGAGCGGCTGATGCTGGCCTACTTCACCGAGGGAGAAGACGTTGGGTTGGTCGATTCGCTGGTGCAGTTCGGTGCTGACGTCGGGCTCGACCCTGAGGTCTCGCGAGGCTGGCTCCAGGGCGATGGAGGTCGGAGCGAGGTTGCCGAGCACCTCGTCTTTGCCGCCGACGCTGGCATTCATTCGGTGCCGACGTTCGTGATCGACCGATCGATCGGGGTTCCCGGCGCTCAGCCGGCCGAAGTCTTCGTCGAGGTTCTCGAACAGGCGGTTGCCCAGCAAGCGTGACGTTCGGTGTCGCCGCTGTCAGATGGCATCATCATCTCGTGCACGTTCACGGCGGCTATTTCGACACGCAGATCAATGGCGGCTGGGGGCACCACTTCTCCAACGATCCATCGTCGATCTGGGCGGTGGCTGAGCGGCTGCTTGCCCATGGGGTCACCCAGTTTCTGCCCACCCTGATCTCAGAGGGATTCGAGCGGCTGGACGAAGCGCTGGATGTGCTCGCTGCTGGTCCACCTGATGGCTGGGTCGGTGCAACGCCGGTTGGCTGGCATCTCGAAGGCCCGTGGCTGGCGCCCTCGCACGTCGGGGCTCACGCTCCGGCGGCTCTTCGCCATCCCGAGGTTCCCGACCGTCTCACTCGAGCCGACGGCGTTGCGCTCGTGACGTTGGCGCCAGAACTGCCAGGGGCGCATGGGGCCATTGCCGAGTTGGTGGCTCGCGGAGTTGCGGTGTCGATGGGACACTCAGCAGCAACGCTGGACGAGGTGAACGTCGCTGTGGAGGCTGGGGCTTGCATGGGGACACATCTCTTCAACGCAATGTCTGGTTTGCATCATCGCGAGCCTGGCCTTGCTGCCGCCTTGCTCGACACCCCAGAACTCCACGTGGGGTTGATCGCTGACGGGCAGCACGTTGCTCCGACGATGGTTCGCCTTGCCTGGCGACTGGCGGGGGAGCGCATCGTGTTGGTGAGCGATGCGGTATCCCTTCTCGGGCTCAGCGATCAGCCTGCGGCTCGCCGTACCGATGGAACGCTGATGGGTGCAACGGTTGCCCTCGATCAGTGCGTGCGCAACGTGGTGGCGTTTGGTGCCGCCGATCTCACGTCGGCTGCTGCTGCTGCGTCGTCAGTACCGCGGGCAGTACTGGGGATCCCGGTGTTGCCGTCCACCCATGTGGAGATCGACGAGCAAGGCATGGTCGGGCAGACCGTGATCGATGGTGCGGTCGTTTTCGAACGATGACGCCCCGGCTCCCTCAGGAGCTAGACGAGCAGCAGCTCGGTGTCGTTGTCGACGAAGGTCTGGATTGCAGCCGAGGGCAGTTCGCTGTTGCTGATCACCAGGTCGGCCACTTCGAGCGGGGCGATCTGAGCAAGGCCTCGTGTGCCCCACTTGGTGTGGTCGGCAACGATCACCGATCGCTGCGCCGAGCGGAGGAAGGTTTCGTTCAGTTCTGCCTCGGCGATGTTGGGCGTCGAATAACCAACGGTTGCGTCCATGCCGTGTACGCCCATGAACACCACATCGACATGCAAGCGGCCGAGCGCACTCTTGGCAATCGGCCCGACCAGAGCGTCAGATGGTGTGCGAATGCCGCCAGTGAGAACAACCGTTCGGTCTGAACGGTTGTCGGAATAGAGCATCTGGGCGACGGAAGAACTGTTGGTCACCACGGTCAAGTTTGGTACGTCGATCAGGTACTTGACCATTGACCATGTCGTCGTGCCGGCCGTGAGCCCAACTGCCGAGCCAGGGTTCACCATGCTGGCAGCCGCTGCCGCGATGCGGTCCTTCTCAGCTTGTTGGCGACGCTGCTTTGCTTGGAAGCCAGGCTCGTTGCTGCTCTGGTTGCCCACCCGAGTCGCTCCGCCGTGAACTTTGTCGACCAAGCGCCGCGCCGCCAGCAGGTCGAGGTCGCGGCGCACGGTCATGTCGGAGACTTCGAGCAATTCGGCAAGCGCTCGAACGCGTACCGAGCCCTGGCCGCGAACGGCGTCGAGAATCAAGTCGTGTCGTTGGCGAGCAAGCATCAGGTCGTAAGACTTCATCAGCTGACGATGAAAAGTCAACACGCGAATGTCAAAAGTCAACACTTTCGAACATCAATCGCCACGACCAGCGGTTCTGGACCGTTGTTTGAAGCGGTGCATTCGTTCGCCACTCGCCGAGTGTACGTACCACGGCACCCGGGAATCAGACGGTCGTATGTCGGTTGGCGACCATGCTTGACATTGGGCGCATCCCGATGGAAGATTCTGCTCGCTTCTGACCGTTCTCGTTCGTTTCGTGTCGGGAAGAAGCGTCAGATCAATCTGGGCCCGCACGCTGCGGGGAAACCAAAGGGAGAAATCATGTCTGAACCGAGCCTGCCACAGCAGTCTCCGAGTCCGTCCAAGGTCGGATTCGCAATGCCCCGCCGCTCGATGCTGAAGGGCGCCGCTGGCGTCGCCGGCGTCGCTGCATTCCCCGCTGTTCTTGCTGCCTGCGGTAGCGATGCCGCCGAAACCGGGGCAACTGCCGACGGTGAGGGTGGTGGCGGTTTCGAACTCGGAACCGCCACCGGCGAGCTCAGCATCGGCTCGAACTACTCCAACGAGCTTCCGCAGAACGGCCTCGCCGCTGCAGTCGCTGCTGTTCCGAACGGTGACATCGTCGCCTCGATCAACGAGGTCGATCACAACACGTTCCAGGAGAACATCTCCACCTACCTCCAGAACCCCGACGACATCGTCCCGTGGTTCGCAGGCTTCCGCATGCAGTTCTTTGCTGCGCAGGGCTTGCTCGGTCAGATCAACGACGTCTGGGACGCTGGTCTCAACGACGAGCTCTCCGATGGCTTCAAGACCGCATCGACCGGCCTCGACGGCAACCAGTACTTCGTGCCGTGGTCCTACTACGTGTGGGGCATCTGCTACCGCAAGAGCCTCTTCGCTGACATGGGCTGGGAAATCCCGGGCACGCTCGACGAGCTCGTCACCCTTGCCGGACAGATGGAAGCCGAGGGCATCACGCCCTTCGCCTTCGCCAATGACGGCTTCTGGCCGGCAATGGGCACCTTCGATCAGCTCAACTTCCGCATCAACGGCTACCAGTTCCACGTCGACCTCATGGCCGGCCGTGAGTCCTGGACCGACCCCAAGGTCAAGGAAGTCTTCACGACCTGGGAATCCCTCCTTCCGACCCACCAGCCCGACCCCAACGGTCGCACCTGGGAAGAGGCTGCGGCCGCTCTGGTCAGCAAGGAAGCTGGCATGATGACGATCGGCACCTTCGTCGGTGGCCAGTTCCCCGAAGACGAGATCGAAGATCTCGACTTCTTCCCGTTCCCGGAGATCAACCCCGAGTTCGGCACCGAAGTCGTCGAAGCACCCATCGATGGTTGGATGATGGCGGCAAGTCCCGGCAACGAGCAGGCTGCCAAGGAGATGCTGTACCACTTCGGTACCGGCGCCGCCCAGGACGCCTACCTCGGCGAGGACCCCTCGGTCGTTGCACCTTCGGGATCGGTCGACACTTCGGTGTGGAGCGACCTGCAGAACAAGACCTTCGAGACCGTGCAGAACGCCAAGTTCGTCACACAGTTCCTCGATCGTGACACGAGCCCCGACTTCGCTTCTGGCGTTGCCGGTCCTCGCATCGCAGACTTCCTCGCAGACCCCTCACAGATCGACTCGATCCTCGAGGACATGCAGGCACAGGCCGAAGTCCTTCTCGGCGGCGAGTGAGATAACCGAACATGGCTACCGCGACCCCGACAACGAGTACTCCTGACAGTGGCAAGCAAGCTGCAGGCAAGGCTCCGCGTCGGCGGAAGCGGCCCATGGCGCTGAGCGGTCGGGATCGCACTGTCTTCTTCTTGATGGTGGCGGTCCCGACCACTTTGCACGTATTGCTGGTGTGGGTTCCCACCATTGCGTCGATCTTCTTTTCGTTCACCGACTGGAACGGGATTCGGTTCGATTCGATCAGTTTCGTTGGCCTGCTCAACTACGAACAGATCTTCACCGTCTTCGAGCGAGACTTCTGGCAAGCGGCGCTGAACAACCTCGTGCTGCTGATCTTCTTGTTCTTCGGCCCCACCCTGTTCGGGATGCTGTTGGCCTACCTGCTCGACAAAAATCTCAAGGGCTCGCGTGTCTATCAGAGCGTCTTCTATCTGCCCGTGGTGCTGTCACTCGCCGTTGTCGGCTTCATGTGGCAGAGCGTGATCTATTCGACCGAGAATGGCCTGGCCACCGAGTTGTTCGGTGGCGGTGCTGGCATCAACTGGCTCGGTAATCAGGACTACCTGATCGCATTCGGAGAAAATCTCGGTGTCTCCAAGAACTTCGTAGCGATCCTCATCGCCATTGCCTGGCGCCACGCTGGCTACATCATGGTGCTCTACCTCGCTGGCATGAAGAGTGTCGACATGGCGCTGAGAGAGTCAGCGGCCCTCGATGGGTGCAACGAGTGGCAAGCCTTCCGCCACGTCTTGTTCCCGACGCTCAAGCCGATCAACGTCGTGGTCGCTGTCATCACCGTGATCGAAGCATTGCGAGCGTTCGACATCATCTACGTTCTCAATACGCCTCGTCGCACCCAGGTGCTCTCAATTCTCACCACCAACAACTTGCTCGGCGAGGGCGGTGGCAACGTGGGGCGAGGCTCGGCATACGCCGTCTTGCTCTTCGTGCTCTGCCTCGGGTTCGTGATCTGGTATGTGACCAACCACTTCAAGGAGAGTGACGTCTGATGGCCGCTACCACTGTCGCCGGATCCAAGAAGAAGCTCACTCCGGCTCGCATCTTCCTGCACCTGTTCCTCATTTTCACTGGCATCGTCTGGCTGGTTCCGATCCTCGGAGCCATGTACGCCTCGTTCCGGCCCTTCGCCGAAACCGTGCAGGACGGCTACCTGTCCATCCCCGACACGTTCACCCTCGACAACTATCGCAGTGCGTGGTCGCAGGGTGACATCCTCGGGCGCTACTGGAACACCCTCCTGATTCTCATCCCGGCCCTGGCGATGACGTTGTTCTTCTCGTCGATGGTCGCCTTTGCTGCCAGTCGGTACAGCTGGCGATTCAACATTGGATTCCTGGTGTTGTTCACCGCGGGCAACCTGCTGCCTCAGCAGATCATCATCCAGCCGTTGTTCCAGATGTACAACCGGATCCCGCTGCCAGAGTTCCTTTCGAACTCAGGCCGATTGAACGGCTCGACGTGGGGCCTGATCTTGATCCACGTGGCGTTCCAGAGCGGCTTCTGCACCTTCGTGTTGAGCAACTACATGAAGCTGCTGCCCAAAGAACTCAATGAGGCCGCCGTCGTCGATGGCGCCAGCGTGTGGGTCACGTATCGGCAGATCATCATGCCGCTCACCCGACCTGCCCTTGCTGCGCTCGCCACGCTCGAGTTCACGTGGATCTACAACGACTTCTTCTGGGCTGTGGTCTTGGAACAGCAGGGCGCTGATCGACCGATCACGTCCTCGCTCGCCAACCTCGGGGGTGAGTTCTTCACCGATGACAATTTGATCGCCGCCGCCTCTGTATATGTGGCGATCCCGACCATTGCAGTGTACTTCGCTCTTCAGAAGCACTTCATCGCTGGTCTCACTCTCGGTGCCAACAAGGGTTGACGCCCGGCCATTCTTCTCACGGCCCTCCCTCCCGATTCGGAGTTCATCTCATGTCGTCTGTCGTCACGATTCAACGCGGCGCAACCTCTGTGGTCCTCGACCTCGAGTTGCCCATGCCGGCCATCGCCCACATCGGAGGAGTCATCGAGGGATTCGACCCTCGAGCCCTCGGGCTGCCGGTCGCGAGGGCAACGCTCGATGCTCCGGCACCGATCGGGGTCTTGACCGAGAACGGCACGGGTTTTCTGGGCCGTCCTGGACTCGTGGGGTTCCGACCTGACGGGTCAGCATGGGCTCCGATCTTCAAACGAGTGGCCGAAGAGGTCGAGGACGATCGAGTTCGCTTCGAGCTGAGCGACGCTGTCGCTGAGTTGGAGTTGGTCATCGAGATCGAGGTCACAGCGTCTGAGACCGTTGTGGGTTCCATGACACTCACGAACACGGGTGCGAGCGAGTACACCGTGGTGCGGCTGTCCGCTTCGATTACCATGCCAGTGCACGCCACAGAACTGGTCAGCTTCACCGGGCGTTGGTGTAAGGAGTTCCAGCCACGTCGCCACGACTTCGACGCGCTGTCGGTGATCGAGAATCGTCGGGGGCGAACTTCTCACGACCAGTTGCCTGCGGTCTTCGCCGGGTCGATCGGCTTCGGCGAACACCACGGCGACGTGTGGGGTGTGCAGCTGGCATGGAGTGGGAACTACGAAATCGCCGCTGAGCGCCTGGCTGATGGCCGTCGCCACGTCCAGTGTGGTGAGTTGCTCTCGCCGGGCGAAGTCGTGCTCGCTCCTGGAGCTTCGTATCGAACACCCGATGTTGTCGTTGCTGCGAGCCAGGCTGGCATCACCCCAGCGAGCCAGCGCTTCCACCGGCATGTGCGAGCGCAGAATCCGCTGGTCGGCGACCGAAAGGTGATTCTCAACACCTGGGAGGCTGTGTACTTCAATCACGATCTGGCAACCCTCCAGGCTTTGGCCGATGCCGGGGCCAGCGTTGGCGTGGAACGATTCGTCCTCGATGACGGCTGGTTCGGAAGTCGCCGGGACGACACGATGGGGCTGGGCGATTGGTGGGTCAGCGAAGAGGTCTGGCCTGACGGGCTCCACCCGATTGTCGATCACGTCACCGGGCTCGGAATGGAATTCGGGCTGTGGGTCGAGCCAGAGATGGTCAATCCTGATTCCGACCTCTACCGCGAGAACCCTCACTGGACGCTCACCACGGCCGGCTACGAGCCAGTGCTTGGTCGACAACAGTTGGTGTTGGATTGCGGTCGAGCCGATGTCCGCGACTATCTGTTCGATCGCATCGACGCACTGCTCGACGAGTACGCGATCGGCTACCTGAAATGGGACATGAATCGCGATCTCGTGCAGGGATCGAACCAGCGATCGATCGATGATCCGGGCCGGGCGGGAACACATGGGCACGTACTCGGGGTCTATGCCTTGCTCGACCGTATTCGCGTTGCGCACCCGGGGGTCGAGATCGAGAGCTGTGCATCGGGCGGTGGACGCGTCGACCTCGAAATCCTAAGACACACCGATCGGGTGTGGACCTCCGACTGCAACGATGCGCTCGAGCGGCAGACGATCCAGCGCGGATTCACCATGCTGTTCCCGCCAGAGGTGATGGGCGCTCACATCGGCCCCCTCCGAGCGCACACCACACATCGTGTCCAGCAGCTCGGGTTCCGTACCGCCACGGCGCTCTTCGGCTCCCTCGGCATCGAATGGAACCTGCTCGACGCTGACGAGGCGGGCCGAGCTCAGGTCGCGGCAGCGATCCAGCTCTACAAGCGACTCCGACCGCTGCTCCACGGTGGCGATGTGATCCGGTTCGACCACGACGACCCTGCAGCGCTGGTCCACGGTGTGATTTCGCCGGATCGAACACACGCCGTGATGGCGTATGTTCAGATGTCACCCAGCATGACCACGGTGCCGTTGCCCATGCGGTTCGGTGGGCTGGACCCAGACCGGCGGTATCGACTCGACCTGATCGACGATCTCCAATCAGCCGATGAATTCGGTCGAGACCGGCCGGCCTGGATGTTGCTCGACAGCATTGAACTGTCAGGTGCACAGCTCATGAGCTCTGGTCTGCAACCCCCGGTGCTCCATCCCGAGTCGGTGGTGCTGATCGAGCTGCACGCCGTTTGATGGCCGCCTGACATCCTGGGCCGAGATTCAGAGGTCGACGGGGGTGGACGGGATCGCTAGCTTTGCGACGTGTCCTCCCTCATCCCGGCTGCCCCAGGTGTCGATGTCGATTCGGTTCGGGAGTACGTCGCCGAGCTCTGGCCTGACGCCGTGCCCGCCCGCTGCATCGAGATCTCGGGCCGGCATGTGATCACCGAAATGGATGTGGCAAAGAGCTCGATCCGTCCCGGCGGCTTCATCAGCGGTCCAACGCAGTTCGGTATGGCCGACCTGTCGCTTTGGTACGCCGTGTTCGGTGCTGTCGGCCTCGAGGCAATGGCTCTGACCAGCGAACTGTCGATTCGCTTCCTCCGCCCTGCAACCGGTGGCTTGCTCACTGCGAGAACGGATCTGCATTCGGTCGGGAAAAAGAACATCGTTGGTTCCGTGGTGATCTACACCGACGACCCTGGCAAGCCGACTGCTGTGTGCCAGGGCACGTACGTCCTTCCCAAGTGAGGCTTTGAATGTCTGAACCCAGCGCAACGTTCGATGATGCAGCAGTTCTGTGGCAACCCTCGCCAGAGCGGATTGCCAGCACACGTCTCGACGCGTTCCGCCGTGACTACGCCCCGCACATGGCCGACAGCAACGGCCTGTGGGAATGGTCGGTCAGCGAGCCCGGTGCGTTCTGGCGATCGGTGTGGGAATGGGGCGGCGTCGTCGGCGAGCCGGGGGAGCGACTGGTCGAAGAAGCCGACCAGTTCTGGAACTGGCGATTCCTGCCAGATGCCACTCTGAACATCGCCGAGAATCTGCTGGCTGATCGCCCGGAAGCCAACCGCGAAGCAATCATCGAGCGTCGCGAAGACGGCTTCGAGCGAGACACCACGTGGGCGCAGCTGCGAGCTGATGTGGCCGCATTGGCTGCCTGGATGCGGTCGGTCGGCATCGAACCGGGCGATCGCGTGGCAGCTTGGATGCCGCACGTGCGCGAAACCATCGTCGGGTTCCTTGCTGCGGCGTCGATCGGAGCGGTCTTCACGTCGACCTCGTCAGACTTCGGTGTCGACGGGGTGGTTGATCGGTTCGGTCAGACCAAACCCAAGATCCTGATCGCCGCCGACGGCTACCGCTACAACGGCCGCGCCTTCCCATGCCTCGAACGGCTCGGCGAGATCGTGGGCAAACTCGACTCGATCGAGCACGTCCTGGTCGTTGGTGTGTTGGAAGAAACACCAGACCACAGCGGGGTAGCGAGAGCCAGCCGCTGGAGCGATGCGCTTGCCGGATTCACCGGCGTCGAGCCCGAGTACGCGCCGCTTCCGACCGATCACCCGCTGTTCATCCTCTACAGCTCTGGCACGACGGGCAAGCCAAAGTGCATCGTGCACCGATCTGGGGGCCTCCTGTTGAAGATGCTCAGCGAGCATCAACTCCACTGTGACATCGGCCCGGGCGACACCGTGTTCTACTTCACGACGTGCGGTTGGATGATGTGGAACTGGCTCGTGGGCTGCCTCGGGTCCGGAGCCACGATCGTGGTGTTCGACGGTAGCCCTGCGCACCCTCGCCCCGCTGCCCTTTTCGATCTGGCCGATGAGCTCGACGTGACGCTGCTCGGTGTGTCGGCAAAGTATCTCGATGCGTCGATGAAGCAGGGGCTGCGGCCGATCGATACGCACGACCTGAACAACGTCCGCACGGTCTGCTCGACCGGATCGCCGCTGAGTCACGAAGGCTTCGCCTGGGTGCACGAGGCGATCAAGACCGACGTGCATTTGGCATCGATGTCCGGCGGCACAGATCTCTGCGGATGTTTGGTCGCAGGCGACCCCACGATGCCTGTCGTTGCTGGTGAGATCCAGCGCAAGTGCTTTGGTATTGCAACCGACGTGTTCGACGACGACGGCGGTCCGCTCAGCAGCGGGAAGGGCGAGCTCGTGTGCACGGTGCCGTTTCCCTCGATGCCTCTCGAGTTCTGGGACGACCCTGACGGTGAGCGGTATCGCACGGCGTATTTCGATCGCTTCGACGGCGACCAGGTCGAGCACGGCTTCGCTGGCCGTATCTGGGCTCATGGCGACTACGCGTCGTGGACCGATCGAGGCGGCATGGTCATCCACGGTCGCTCCGACGCCACCCTCAACTCTTCGGGTGTTCGTATCGGTACCGCCGAGATCTACCGGGTGGTCGAACAGTTCGAGGACGTCGTCGAGGCAATTGCGATCGGCCAGGAATGGGAGAACGACACCCGCATCGTGCTCTTCGTCCGGCTCGCCGAAGGCGCTGTCCTGTCAGACGAACTCATCAGGGATATCAAGTCAGCGTTGCGTACCAAGTGCTCACCTCGGCACGTCCCCGCTCTGATCAGGGCCGTCGCCGACATTCCCCGTACCCGGAGTGGCAAGATCGTCGAACTGGCGGTCACCGAAGTGGTACATGGCCGGGCGGTCAAGAACATCGATGCACTGGCGAACCCCGAGGCGCTCGACTTGTTCACGCTCGACTGATCACGAGCGCCATTCTGCTGAAGCCGAGCCAGGAGGCTGAGGGGCGGTGCCAGGTGTGCCGCCGATCGGAAGCGGCGCAGTGAGCTGGCCGAAGTCGGTGTGGACCGTGTGCATCACTGAGGGATCAGGAATGACGGCTGCTGGTTCGAAGGCAGTGGGTCCGCCGAGCGAGACGAGCCAGTTGCGAGTCCGCAACAGTGAGAGCCGCACGAGCCAGGTGCCGCCGACCTCCCGCTGATGAGCGGCGACCTTCGTGGCGGCATAGCTGGCGAGCAGTCCGGTGGCGTAGTCGAGGAGCTGTACCGGAAGCGGTGTCGGGTCGCTCGAATTCGATGCAGCCGTGCCAGCATCGACGATGCCGGTGGTCGATTGCACAATCGAGTCGAACCCGCGTCGACCAGCCCAGGGGCCGGTCCAGTCGAATGCAGAGATCTGCACTGTGACACTGCCCGACCTGCCTTGGCCGAAGCCTCGGTTGGCGAACGAGCCCGGTCGGTAGGCGTCGATCCAGATGTCGGCGCCGTCGAGCAGTTCGCCAAACGTCGTTCGGCCGTCGACGGTCTCGAGGTCGACGAAGGTGTTGCGCTTGTTGAAGCCGGTGCCGAGGACGGCGACCTTGACTGTCGGCAATCGAGCGGCGCCGACCCGCAGAACATCAGCGCCGAACGAGGCCAGGGCTTGACCTGCGATCGGCCCAGCAAGGACGCGGGAGCAGTCGAGTACACGAAGTGCGCTGTCGGTTGTTCGGGGGGCGCCATCGCCGACTCGCTCGACCGAGATCAGCGGAAGGTCGTTGGTCGCCGCTGCGTGCGGATGTTCGTCCCATTCCTGCATGGTGCGAATGCGGGCGGCGATCATCCCGGCATCGATGGCTTGCTGTTCGAACTCGAAGGGATCGCGTTCGAGTATCGCCTCCTGCACGGCCTGCCTGTCTGCCTCACAACCCAATAGCTCGACGATGCCGTCGGCGTGATGGGGGAAGTTGCAGTGCAATTGGAGCGCTCGGCCGTCTGCGGTCCGGTAGTACCCGGACAGGTGAGACCACTTGGGGAGGGGAGCGCCATCGATCTCGACATGGCCGCTCATCATCGTTACGACGCGGTCGCGATCGAGCGCCGCTGTCCCTGATGCGAGATTCGATGCCGCCGCCGACGCGAGCGCAGCGGTGGTGACGTCAAAGGCTGACGAGAACGAGGCGCTGCCGCTGAGCTCGAGGCCGTCGATGGCGAGCGCTGGTCCAGGAACGAGCTGATCGATGTGTTCGAGTTGCTGAATGAGCTCGGGGGGAACGCTCACTTGCGTCTGAGCTTCGCAGCCGCAACGCCAACCGGTACGCCGGAGATCAGCGTTTCGGTGAGGCGCGTCGGAGCCTCGCGCAGCCAATGGTTGGTGATGAGCCTGCGGGGCACCCGCACGTGACGACGATCGGCCTTGATGGCGGCGATCGAACGCTTCGCCAGCATCTGCGGGCTCTTCGTCGGGATCAGTTGCAACTTGCGGAGCCGGTCCATCATCGGGTCGAGGTCGTTGTCTGCCTCGATGGCATCCCACATGTCGGTGTCGACGGGCCCGGGGGCCACCACTGTGGTGTTGATGCCGGTGCCGGCAAGTTCCATGCGGAGGGCAGCCACGAAGTTGGTGAGCCCCGCCTTGGTGGCGCCGTAGACCGACAGACCAGGGAATCCGCCGGTACCGGCGAGCGAGCTGGTGAACACGATGTGGCCTCGGCCTCGCTCGATCATGCCAGGCAGCACGTTGCGCGTGAGCACGATCGGTGCTTCGAGGTTGAGGTGAATGACGCGTCGAGCGGTCTCGTTGTCGCTTTCGTGGAACCAGCCCTGCCCTTCGTAGCCAGCGTTGTTCACCAACACGTCGACGGGACCGGCATCAGCCTCGACTCGCTCGATCAACGAATCGACCGAAGCAGTGTCGAGGAGATCAGCGGTGAAGGCCTTGCCGCCCAGCTCGGTGGCAAGAGCCTCGATGGCATCGGTGGTTCTTGCCGTGAGAGACACTCTCGCTCCAGCTTGGGCGAACTCACGGGCCAAGGCGGCTCCGATCCCTCGTGATCCGCCAGTGACGAGAACGTGAGCACCTTTGAGTTCCATGGGCCGACACTAGGCCGTACGGCGCGGTGGTGCGAGCGGTCGAGATCACTCCAGCGGTTCTCGCCGCCGTTGCCGCTGCTTCGTTGCTGGTCGGACTGGCCAAAGGAGGCCTCAGCGGCCTCGGACCGCTTCTCACACTGCTCGTCGCCAGTGTGATGCCGACCCGGGTCGCCATCGGGGTCTTGCCAGTCTGCGGTCGTTGGCGCAATCCTGCTGTTGGTCTGAAGCTGAGCCCTTGCAATCGGCTTGCCGAGCTCCGCCGGATCGGGACCGATCGTGTTCTACGATGCGCCGGTGACCATTGTTTCTGCCCCAGGTTCTTCGGCCAATCTCGGCCCGGGTTTCGACGTACTCGGCCTTGCCGTGGCGTGCCATGTGCGTGCCGCCGACGAACCCTTCCACGGTGAGGACTCCGCCTGTGGGGCAGACCACATCGCCCGCATTGCCTACGAGATGGCGGGTGGCACGTCGCCGATCTACTTCGACTTCGAACTGCCGCCCAGCCGCGGTCTCGGCTTCTCCGCTGCTGCTCGTGCTGCGGGTGCCGTGTTGGCCTTCTTGCAGCGAGGCGTCGATGTTGCTGAGGCACAGTCCCTCGGTTACCGAATCGTCACCGAGCTCGAAGGTCATGGCGACAACGCTGCACCCGCAGTGTTCGGCGGTATTCACGTGGTCGCCGGTGAGCATCAGCATCGGCTCGATGCCACGCTGCCTGGTCGCCTCTTGCTCTGGGTGCCGTCGCTCAACACCACACCGACCGATGAGTCGCGCGCCCAGATGTCGTCGACGATTGAGCGCAGTGATGCGGTCTTCAACCTCGGCCGGCTTGGCTTGTTGGTGGCCGCCCTCTATGAGGGAAATGCCGAGCTACTCGGCCTGGCAACCCAGGATCGACTCCACCAGCCCGAGCGCCTCGCTGCAGCGCCAGAGACAAAGCAAGCTGTCGAGTCAGCACTCGAGGCTGGTGCTCACGCTGCTTGGCTCAGCGGCTCTGGTCCAACGGTTGCGATCGTGGTCGAGCCCGGCCAGGAGCAGACGGTGATCGATGCGCTTCCTTCGACGGGCTCGGTCATCACGCCAGCGCTCGACACGGTCGGAGCTGTCCCGCTCGGCTGAGGACTCCGGACGGGGCAGCAACATTGTCGTACGGCGAGAATCCGGTCCCGCGCCACGTCGACGTCATCGACGCTGAAGGTGCACTCGAACCCGAACGTCGGAGCGTCGTCGAGCAGCTGACGACGCTGCTGGATCGCACCCATGGGTGTCTCCCCAGACTCGTCCATGATCTGGACGAACCCGGGAGGCCCGTACTCCTGGAACTTCCAACCGAACACCGAGCCATAGAACGCCTGGGTGGCATCGACGTCGTCGGTGTTGATGGCGAAGTGGGTCAGTCGTGGGGTCATGGGCGCCATCGTGGCAGATCGGATCTGGGTCAGGCTTTCGACGAGGCGTGGACCATTGATCTGCGTGAGGCGTTGGCCACCTGCACGGTTTGACGTGAGCCGTGCCTGGAGGGCGCTCGGCTACCTTCGGCTGGATGGTTGAACCGTTCGATCCCTTCCCCGGCTTGTGGCCAATTGGCTATTGGACCGACGCGACCAGCCGGACCTTCCGGACCCCGCTGGGCTGGTAGATCACAGCTGGGACGCTTGCGAACGTCAGCTGGTGGCGGCCGCGCTCGGTGCCGGCGTAACCCATCAGCCCGGCGAAGGCTGCTCGATCTGTCGGATCTGCGGGGCGCCGAACGGGTTCCTCGACCTCAGCGACGGCAGGTACGTCTGGCCAGAAGGGTTCGCTCACTATGTTGCGGAGCACTCGGTTCGGCTGGAGCTCGATGTCGACCGGTTCGGTACCTGCCTCGCCTGTTCTAGTGAATGTGCTGCTGGCGGCCTCGCTGTCGCCAGCCGCAGATCGAACAGATCGTGCTGCGTGAGGCGCCAACCGCCCGCACGGCGTAACTTTCCGGCGTGGCCGAGTCCCTCACCGATGAACAGCTTCGTGACGCCGCGGCAGGCGACGTCAACGTTCTGGCGATTCTGATGCTGTTTGGAAGCACCGCCTTTGCACTCGTGAACCGCTGGATCGGCACGATGAACTGGATCGCTGTTGTGTTGTCGATCAGTTCGACCTTGGCGTGGTCGCTCGGGCTCTGGCGTCGATCGCCGGTGACGACGTCGTTCGTCAAGATCGGTTTCGGTTTCAGCGGGCTTGCTGCGCCGGTGATCGGTGTGGTCGGAATCGTTGTTGCTCTGCTTGGCTACAGCTGGGGCTGGGCACTGCTCGGCGGCGCGGTGGTCTACTTCGTGTTCTCGGTGCTCGGGCTCGAGATCATCGAACGCGCCCACGACACTGGCGTGATCAAGCGGTATTCACCTGACTGAAGCCTGTGGTTCGAGGCCGCCTCCATCGTCTGAGAGGGCGCCGCTAGCCTCTCGATTCGTGGGGCGAGCTCTGACGGTGACGATGTTGGCCTTCGGGCTCGCTGCGGGGAGTTGCACTTCAGTTGTCGAGATCAAGGCCAGGGCCGAAGGGCCCGCAACCACGACGACTTCTGTTCCGCCAGGAACTCTGTCTTCGACAACCGAGCACAAGTCTGATGAGCCCATCGACGAGTTCCTGATCGATGGATGCGACCGGAAGACAATCGGTGAAGAGTCTGGCCCGCTCGAAGTGGTGTACGCCGTGCGAAATGGACGGCTGGCGGCAACGCCCTGCCTCGGCGAAGCTTCCGATGTTGTCGTCGCGGCGTGGAACGACCTTGCGCAGATCACACCTCCGCAGCTGATTGCCGGTGTCACCCTTGTGGCCGGATTCGATGATGCTGCATCTGACACCTTGGCCTTTGCGGTACCGATCGGCGACGACTCCGATGAGCACCTCATCGCCGTTGGCATCTTCTCTGCCGTCGACGATCCCGCCGAACTGCGCCTCACCATGGCGCACGAGTTGGCCCATGTCTTCACCCAGACCAGCGATCAGATCGACGTGGCCTTCTTTGCAGAAGAATGCGACACGTTCTTCAACGGGTTCGGTTGTTTCCAACCCGATGCCTACATGACCGAGTGGATCGACCTGTTCTGGCCGGCGGCAGAGCTAGCGACCTTGCCAGGCGACTACGCCGCAGACATCGAAGGCGGCGATCGCCGTTGCGAGCTCGACGCTGGATTCCCCGGGAGCTATGCGGCGAGCCATCCAGAAGAGGACTTCGCAGAGTCCTTCTCGGCCTACCTCTTCGATGTCGACATGCCCGCTGGCTTCGACGAGCGGCTCGCCTTCTTCGATGAACACCCGGAGTTCGTCGCGATGCGCCAGGCCATCAGGCGAACGGGGGACCCAATGCCGCCAGGCAATTTCGACGAGTGCGGCTGAGTGTCATCTGGTGGTGCTCGGGCAGGCACGGCATAGTGTCGCCATGGAACTCCAAGATCGTGTTGTTGTCATCACCGGAGCTGGGTCAGGCATCGGTGAAGCACTGGCGAAAGCCGCTCATGCCGAAGGTGCCCGCCACGTCGTCGTGGCTGATCTCGACGGGGCGGCTGCTGCCGCTGTGGCCGAGGCCGTCGGCGGCACTGCGGTCGAGATCGACGTGCGAGACGAAGCGGCGATCATCGCCATGGTCGAACAGACCGAGGCCGCTCACGGTCCCATCGATCTTTTCGTCTCGAACGCTGGCTACGTCACAGTGGCAGGGCTCGAAGACACCAATGAGCGAGTCCAACACATGTGGGAAGTCCACGTGATGGCCCACATGTATGCAGCTCGGGCCGTGCTGCCCTCGATGATCGCTCGCGGTGAGGGCTACCTGCTCAACACTGCTTCTGCTGCCGGACTGCTCACACAGATCGGGTCGATGGCGTATTCGGTCACCAAGGGCGCTGCGGTCTCCTTCGCCGAGTGGGTCAGCATCACCCACCACCACCAGGGCGTTCGTGTCTCAGTCCTGTGCCCTCAAGCTGTGGCAACCAACATCATCAAGAACAGCCCGGACGAACGCATCGACAATGCTGATGACGACCTCGATGGCGGAGTCGCCGCTGGCGATGGTGTGCTGAGCTCGGAAGACGTCGCCGCCGATTGTCTCGACGCCATTCGCAACGAGCGTTTCCTCGTGCTGCCTCACCCCGAGGTGGCCACCTATGCCGAACGCAAAGGCGCTGATCGCGAGCGTTGGCTCGGTGGTATGCGCCGCTTCCAGGGAATCTTGGCTGGCGACGGCCCGCTGCCCGGCGATGCCATGGCCCCGAAGGTCTGAATCGCTTCACACCCTGTCATGGCGTTCGTGTCATGGCGTTCGTGTCATGGCGTTCGTGTCATGGCGTTCGTGTGATGGCGTTCGAACGCGTGTGGTCAGCGCTGATCTTCCTCGCCAGTGTTTTCGCTCCGGCAGGAGTAGCTGCAAGGGCGGGTCGACGACACCTCGTCGTACCTCGCCGAGCCTGGGGTCCAGCCTGAGGAGGGCGATGTCGAGCTCTGTGCGAGGCGGTTTCAGGCACCCGGTTGGGCGTTCAGGGCTCGTGGGGAGAGATCACTTCGAAGCCGATGTCGGCGGCGGCGGGGATCTGCTGGCGTTCGAAGGTCACGAACGTTGCTGGGCGGGGGAGTCGATCGGCGGCAGCGACGTGGATCGCATCAGCCACGGCCATGCCATAGCGGGATCCGATCTCGGCCGCCCTGGCCAAGCATCGGCCGTCGACGGGGATCTCCCAGATGGCTTCCCAGTCATCGCGCACCAACGACCACAGTTCACGTTGGACTCGGGCCGATGGCGCAGCGTGATGCAGCGCGATCTGCAATTCGGTTCGAGCGAGGCTCGATGCGGCCCATTCGTCGGCACCATCCATGGCGTCGATCACCAGTCGTCGATCGCGGTCGCCGAGGTACCGCCGAAGCAGTGCTGAGGTGTCGAGTACGGCAACGGTTCGGTCAGCGCCACTCATCGGGAGCGAACCTGGTCCATGAGTCGGTCGACACGCAGGTCAGCGGCTACGGGAAGAGGCGCTGGTTCTTCTGGACGGTCGAAACGCCGCGGCGGCTCGACCAGTCCAGCGCCGGCGAGATCCCAGAGCGTGACGCCGGAGACGTCGGGTGAGAGTGGTCCGATCTGGGCGGCCGGTTTGCCGTCGACGGTGATGACCAATCGCTCACCACCCTTTGCTCGCCGTACAACAGCAGCGACCTCGTTGCGAAGTGTTCGAACACCGATTGGATCAGACATCCGATGAGCGTAGCACGTGTGTACACATGTTGAATTGCAGAGATCGCCGGAGGTCTGTACGTTGCCCTGCATGAACTTTGCTTTCACCGAGGAACAAGAACAGCTCCGCGAATTCGTTCGCTCCTTCATGACCGAGAAGTCATCTGAAGAAGCCGTGCGCGAGCAGATGGAAACCGACAACGGGTACGACCAGGCCGTGTGGAGCCAGATGGCCGAGCAGATGGGCTTGCAGAGCCTCATCATCCCCGAAGAATTCGGTGGCCAGGGCTTCAGCTTCGTCGAGCTGGGTGTTGTACTCGAAGAGATGGGTCGCGCTCTGCTGTGCGCCCCGTTCTTCTCTGGTGTCGTTGCCAGCCTCGCCGTCATGCACTCCGGTGATGACGCTGCCAAGGCTGCCTACCTCCCCGGTATTGCCTCGGGCGAAACCATCGCCACGCTCGCCTACACCGAGGAGAACGGCAAGTGGGACGAATCCGCAATCACCGCCACCGCTGACGCCGACGGCAAGATCACCGGCACCAAGAGCTTCGTGATCGACGGCGCCACCGCCAATCTCCTCATCGTGGCCGCCAAGAGCGCCGCCGGTACCAGCCTCTACGCCGTCCAGGGCGACGACGCTGGCGTGACCGCCACCGCTCTGGCCACCATGGACCAGACCCGCAAGCAGGCCAAGGTCGAGCTCAACGGCGCCCAAGGCACCCTCATCGGCACCGATGGTGGCGGCTGGGAAATCCTCTCCACCGTTCTCGATCTCGCTGCTGTGGCCCTCGCCGCCGAGCAGGTCGGTGGCGCACAGTTCGTCCTCGAAATGGCTGTCCAATACGCCAAGGATCGTGTGCAGTTCGGCCGTCCGATCGGTTCATTCCAGGCCATCAAGCACAAGTGTGCTGACATGCTTCTCGAGGTCGAGTCGGCCAAGTCCGCTGCCTACTACGGCCTGTGGTGCGCCGCCGAGATGAACGACGAGCTCGCCTCGACCGCCAGCCTCGCCAAGGCCTACTGCTCGGATGCCTACTTCCACGCTGCAGCCGAGAACATCCAGATCCACGGTGGCATCGGCTTCACCT
>ENA-ORXM01000511-ORXM01000511.1-marine-metagenome-genome-assembly--contig:-NODE-511-length-67815-cov-19.869158_pt1 | contig 67815 bp, 54 predicted proteins | sample MGYA00237867_ERZ511480 | MGnify/ENA primary metagenome ERZ511480 (study PRJEB26309, sample SAMN06266103) | marine metagenome | isolation source: Algal blade | place: United Kingdom:Sidmouth, United...
TTGGTTATCTCTTTTAAAAAACCGTTTTTAAGCAGCCGTTCTTTATTAATTCTACTTAAATCTGTATTTTGTATGGCAACAATACCTTTTTTATCTTGCAAATGCTGCAAGGCTTTTAAAGATGTTGCTAATTTTTCGTTAGGTTTTGCCATACTATTCCACTATAAATTGTAGTGTACCAAAATTATATTTGCGTGCTGTATCAAAGTTATATTTCCGTGTTGCACTAAAATTATATTTGCACACAAATTTAGTTGTAAAACCTTTATTTATCAAGGGTTTTAGCGTTTTTATTTTTTTGATGAAAAGATGCTATTTTGTTGTATTTATTTCCACCATTTATTACATTTAATTTTTCTTTTTAAGTCAAGCCATTCCCCAATTTTTGGTGTATAAATTTTATCACTTTCTTTTGCTGCTACTTTTACTAATCGTTCAATTGGTTCGGCCCAGGGGTGCAAAGCTAAATCGAAAGTAGCCCAATGCACGGGTAACATTTTTTTGGCCTGCAGGTCTTTAAAAGCCTGCCAAGCTTCTTCTGGGGTTTTGTGGTTTTCGGGCCACAAGCGGTGATATGCACCAATTGCTACGGCTGCCAAATCAAACGGGCCGTATTGATGGCCTATATTTTTGTAAGCATCTATATAACCTGAATCGCCAGAGATAAACAACTTTTCATTGTTACCTTCAATAATCCAGCTATTCCAAAAGCTGGCATTTCTATCATTTAAAAACCTACCAGAATAATGCTTTGCATCAGCCGCTGTAAAAGTTAAACCATCTAATTGTAGTTGCTCGTGCCAATTAACTTCATAAATATTTTTGGCTTTTATGCCCCAATATTTTAAGGTTGCGCCCAAACCAAGTGGTAATAAATAGGTAATGTTTCTATGTTTAATCGCATTAATAAAATCGTAATCCAAATGATCGTAATGATTATGTGAAATAATAATGTAATCAATGTTGGGAAGTTCTTTAACACTTATTGGTGCTGCGTGAAAACGTTTTGCAGGCCCAAACGCTTGAGTAGGCGAAGGACGATTTCCTAAAACAGGATCTACTAAAATTCTTTTACCTGCCAATTCAATTATAAAGCCTGCGTGGCCCAACCACATTACTTTAAATTTTTCACTAGGTAATTCATCAAAACTTTTTTTTAAATGATGAGTTACAGGAATTTTAATTTTAGGACTTCTTGCTTCTTGCGAACTTTTGGCGTATTCTTTAATTAGCTCGCTGGCAATATTTACGTTTGGCTTCGTACCCATAAAAATAAAACCTCTTTTTTTATAATAAGGCGATTGTTTAATGCGGGCTAAATCTTTTCCAGATGGTCTTCTACCAAAAGTTTTATAGTTAAATATATTCACAGGCCAAAAGTATTTCAATTGCAGCAACCTTTGGCATTTTTTTTTCATCTAAATACAATTATGATAAGATTAGTTATTTTTTTTGTATTGCTTTTACCTACAATAGTAATAGCACAAATCAGTTACGAGAACGCATTACCAAATTTAAATTTTGACAACGTGGTGGAAATTGCAAACTCGGGCATAAATGCAGATAACCGTTTGTTTATAGTAGAACAAGCGGGTATTATTAAGGTAGCTAAAAATGATCCATCAACTACAACAGCTGCCGTTTTTTTAAATATTCGGTCAACTGTTAATTTTAGTTCAGGTCAAGAGTTGGGTTTACTTGGTTTGGCCTTTCATCCTAACTATCAACAAAACGGCTACTTTTTTATTTACTACACCGGTTCAGTAAACGACACGCCTTCTATAATTGTGGAAAGGGTTTCAGTAAACACTAATAACCCTAACTTAGCAAATGCGAATAGCAGGGTAAAGTTGTTTGAATTTGTTAAAAATGTTGACCGGAGTAACCACAACGGAGGCTGCATTAAATTTGGACCAGATGGATATTTGTACATTTCTATAGGAGATGGAGGCGGTGCAGGCGATCCGGCAAAAAACGGTCAAAATATAAACACCCCTTTTGGTAAAATTTTAAGAATTGATGTAGATATAGATGGAAACAACCCAATTGACAATGATGGTAATTTGCCCGATGGAGCATACGAAACGCCTACCGATAATCCTTTTGCAAACCAAAATGGTTTAGCCGAAATTTATGCTTGGGGCATTCGCAATACTTGGAAAATGAATTTTGACGAACAAACCAATCGGCTTTGGGGAGGCGATGTTGGTCAAAATAATTTTGAAGAAATAAATATTATTACCGCAGGTAATTATGGTTGGAATAGATTTGAAGGTAATAGTGTTTACGATTCTAATACGCCCGATTTAGGTGATGCTATCTTTCCAACTTATTTTTACAATCACAATCAAGGCGATTTTTCAGTTACTGGCGGTTACGTTTATAGAGGTAATGATGTAAAAAGCACCAACCCAAATATTTATGGCAACTACATTTTTGCCGATTATGTAAGCGGCAGAGTTTGGATGTTGGAATACGACCCTATAACAAATGCTGCTAACAGCACCCTTTTATTTGAACCCCAAAATAACGGCAGCACCATTCAGGTTTCTACTTTTGGTAAAGATGTTTTTGGCGAACTATATTTTGCAGGCTACGATACAAATGGCTCAATTTATAAATTAACTGATGGTAGTGTTGAGCCAACAGGTAATGCGGTGGCTGGCATTGGTAATTGGCAAAATAAAAATAATGGTTTAAATGGAATAGTGTATGCACAAGCAGAAACACCTAATGGTTCGCTTTTAGTTGGTGGTGATTTTTCTATAGCAGATGGCCTTGCAGCTAATAACATTGCCGCTTGGAATGGCAATACTTGGAACGCCTTTGGAGGCATTGGCACCAATGGAAGAATAAATACAATTGCAATTGCCAACAATGGCGATGTTTATATTGGTGGTGCTTTTACTGAGGTTAATGAAGTACAAGCTAATTATATTGCTCGCTACAATGGGGCAAACTGGTTGGCTTTAAACGAAGGCACAAGTGGCCCTGTGGCTGCTATTGCAATTGACAATAATGATAATGTTTATATAGGAGGCGCATTTACAACTGCCGGAAATATTAGTGTAAACAACATTGCCAAGTGGAACGGAAATTGGACGGCATTATATGATTTTAATACTGCTATTGCCGGTACAAATAATGAAGTGCGATCAATCACAATAGCTAATAACAACATTGTTTATGTTGGCGGTAATTTTGCCGAAGCAGGCGGCAATACTGCACTAAGAATAGCAAGCTGGGATGGCACTAATTGGGCAACACTTGGTAATGGTACAAGTGGTTTTGTAGAAGCCTTAGCAGTTACCAATAATTATGTTTATGCAGGCGGTAATTTTACAGAAGCTAATAATAAACAAGTAAACCGTATTACCCGTTTTAATTTAAATACTTTACAATGGGAGAAATTAGAAAACGGGCTTTCTAAAAATGTAAAAGCTTTGGTATTTAAAGATGGTTATTTGTATGCTGGTGGCGCTTTTGATAATGCTTTAAACAACAACCCATCTGCTAATATGATTACAAATAATGTGGTAAGATGGAATGATGCAAATGGCTGGGAAGCATTGGGTAAAGGCACAACTGTTGGAACAAATAACTTAGTAAACAGTTTAGTATTTTATAATAATGTTTTAAGTGCAGGAGGCAACTTTACACAAGCTGGCGCTATAGCTGCTAACAATATTGCTTGTTGGAAAGATAATTGTCCAGCAGGTAATTTTCTTGATGCGGATAATGATGGTGTTTGCGATGAGAACGACAGATGTTCTGGTTTTGATGACACCCTAATTGGAACTGCTTGTAATGATAATGATGTTTGTACTACCAGAGATGTGATTAATTCAAATTGCAACTGTGAAGGTACCTTTGCTGATTTGGATAATGACGGTGTTTGCGACACTAACGATTTATGTAGTTTAGGTGATGATAATACAGACAATAATAACAACGGCATACCCGATGCTTGTGAACCTTGCCCTATTTATAACTTTAATACTAATACAGTATTAAGTTATGATGTAGAACAAGATTTAGGTACCTATGAAGTGCAAGATTTAGGTGCTACTTTATATATTGCAGGTAATGCTTGGAAGGCAATAGCAATCAATTATACCATAACCCCGCAAACCGTTATCGCCTTCGATTTTAAAAGTACGGTTGAAGGAGAAATTCACGAAGTAGCTTTTGATAATAATTTAAGTTTAGATAGAGAAGAATACTTAGTAATATATGGCAACCAAAGAGTAACCGGTACTTTAAATGGTGATACTTATAACGGTAGTGGTAACTGGCAATCATTTGCAATAAATATTGGCAACCAGTTTACAGGTTTTTACGAATATTTGGTTTTAACTGCCGATGATGACGATAATGCTGCTGGAGAATCTTACTTTAGAAATATAAAGTTGTTTGAAGATGATGATAGTGATTTAATTTGTACCGATTGTTTAAGTACAATTAGTATTCAAGATAATAGCACAGTTACTTCGGGTACTTATTTGGTTAGCGATAATATTAATAGCAATGGTATTATAAGCACTGCTACTTCCGTAATATATAAAGCCGGTAATACTATTGAATTACAAAATAATTTTGAAGTAAGTTTAGGTGCTAATTTTTTGGCTACTATTGATAGTTGTAATTAACTAAAGTTAGCCGCAAACATTTTTATCATATTACCTAATTGAGGACTTTTATAAAACGCTATTACTTCATTGGCAAGTTTTTCTAAATCTCTGTTTACTATTTTATGCAGTCCTTTGCGGTTATATTGCTTTGTTTCGCTGTAAACCATTGGTATAACATTCAGTAGTTTTTTTAAGTGTTTTTCTGCTTTGGGCAACACCTCTTCTGCTTCAACAGATTGGTTTACTAAGCCTAATGCCAAACATTCATCGCTATTGTATACACTTGCATTTTGTATTGCCGCCCAAGCTTTGTGCTCGCCCAAATAGTGGCCATAAATATCGTTTAACATTTCGGGTACAGGTAAACTCATATTAAACTCGTTCATACCCATTACGTGTTTTGTGCCTTTTGCCATAATGCGATAATCGGCACATAAGGCCAATATGGTTGCGCCTGCTGGTGCAAAACCAGTAATTGCACAAACAAATGGTTTATTGTAAGTTACCATTATTTGCAATGCTTGCATGTAGGTTAACCAAAAGTTGTAAGCTTGTTGTTGGGTATTGGTGGCTAACATTTTTACATCTAAGCCTGCGCTAAAAGCATTGGGCTTGCCCGATAAAATTACACCTTTATTGCTATCGTCGTTTTGTAACTCAGTAAATTTGTTTTTTAAGGCAGTAACTAAGCCCGTATTAATGGCATTTACTTTTCCGTTGTTTAAAGTTATAATAGAATAGTTTTCTTTTTTTTCTTCCTCAATCATTTGGCAAATTTACACAATGAATTAAGATTAAAAAGCACTTCCTTTGTACTCTTTTATTTTTTCTATTTTAAGATGAAACACCACATTTATACTTATAGCTGTTCACTTTAGGCGCTACCATAAAACTTTGAAGCCAAAACAGCGCAAAACTAGTCAATATAAAAAGGAGGAACTGAAAACAAATGTTACTGTTTATATATTATAAGCCAAATGATTACCAATTTTTAGTCCATTAAAACAATTTGATGAGCCAAACCTTCTGGCTCAATATTTTCGGCCGCTGCGCTTAACTTGTGAGCAGGTAAGATAACTTCATCGTTTGTTACATAGCTAGATAGTATCAACCTTAAAGCAATATGTATTCCAATAACAACTATTAGCCAATTCTTCTTTAACACCTTCATATTATAAATTAAATTATTTACAATACTAACTTATGTCATTTTTGTATTTTGAAAAATTACAATATTTTAATTTTATGTAACAATATTTATACTAAATATGTGCTTTTGTAAAGTATTATTATTACAAGTTATTGTTATTGTGAGTATTATGTTTTTAAAATTACCTTTTTTATCGTACTAAAATGTGTATTTCTAGTATCATTTACTTTAAATGTGCAAGGTAAAACCGAATACTTGGTGTAAATGTAGGTGGTGTATTTTTAGCATATAAGATCATAAAACTTTAAAATAAACTAAAAAAAGATGTTTTTAATAGAAAGAAGTTTGATAGAAATAATATCAATTTATGGTTTATTTGACGTAAGTGTAATTATAAACTAATCAACGTATATAGTATCTACCCTATCAGACTGCCAATATTTTTTGCTATCTACGTTCATAATAGTGAGTTTACCATTTTTTCCTGCACCTTGGTCTAAGTTCCAAACATTACAAATATTTACGGGCAGCAAATCAGGATATCTTTTTGCGGTTTTACCATGGCCAATAAATATATTATTGTAATACACTTCAGCGCCATCATATTCTTGGTAAGTTATTGCTATTTCATCAGTTATTAACTGTTTCCACATTTCTTTTGACCACAGCAAATCGTGTTCTGGATTATTAGCTAAGCAGTTAGAAGGATCAATGCCTGCGTGTACATATAATCTTTTCCGATCATCTAAAAAATATAGTTTTCCATTTATTAAAAACTCTAAATGCCGTTGATGATCAATATTTTTTTCTATATAAGATCTTTTGGATTTATTACCACCTTTGGCCAACCATTCTTCTGGTTCGCCGCCACTTTTAAACCATTCTAATAACCAAGTATCGTGGTTACCTTTTAAATAAACTACATTTTTTATTTCTAATAATCTATCAAAGCATTCTGGCACATAATCACCTTTGTCGGCAACGTCTCCTAAACAAATCAATCTATCAACATTGTTTCTAAATCCTGCTCTTTCTAAGCATTGCTCTAAGGCTATGTTTTTGCCGTGTATATCTCCAATTGCAAAAGTTCTCATTACTTATACTTATCTACCTAATAACAAATACATTGCCAAAGTCTATTTTTTAACATATTATAAATGTTTGCCAAAATATAAATGATGTAGTGGTGGCTTACTTTCTTTTAAAACAATGTTAGGTAATAAAGCCCATTGCGCAAACCCAAATTTTTGCAACAGTTTTATACTAGGTATATTATTCGAAATTAAAATGGCAATTAAAGTATTAAAACCCAAGTTAGGTGCTACTGAAATGGCGTACTTAAGTAACTGTGAGCCAATACCTTTGCCCCAATATTGTGGGTCAACATAATAACTTACTTCACAAGTTTTTGCCAAGCTACTCCTATTTGTTCTATAAGAGCTAAAGTATAACCAGCCAACTACTTTAATGCTATTTACATATACGAAAATTGGGTGGGTCGTATTGTTTCTGTTATTTAACCAATATTTTCTATCTTTTAAACTTATAGTTTTTTCAAAAGCGTTCAAACCCAGTTCAATGGCTTGGTTGTAAATGTCGTTTATTGCATCTACGTCGTCTTTTTCAAAATGTCTAATCATCTTTTTTAAAAATGAAGCTCTATTTTAGCAAAAAAATATCGTTAATCTATTAATCTTAATTACCAACAACAAATTTTTCAATCATCTGGTGCTTTTTATTATAAATTCTCATAAGGTAGGTTCCGCTATTTAAAGCTGGTAATTGTAAATTTCCATTTAACTGAAAATTGCGTGCTTCAACTTTTTGTTGGTGCAGCACTCGGCCATTAATTGACAATATTTCAAATTGGTATTCTCCATCTTCTTTAAAATTTAATTCGGTTTGCAAATTTCCCATTTTTGGAGATACGGTACCTAAATTGTAATTAACAAAATTGTAAACTATGGAGAAAACTAAAATAGTTTTTGTTTCGGTAGCGGTGCAATTATTTTGATCGGTATAAGTGTAGGAGATTAAATGAATACCTGGGCCAGCTATTGAAGGGTTAAAAGCCGAGAGAATAATGCCTAAACCACCAAAAGTACCACCAGCAGGCGAGCCTATTAAAGTTATTGGAGCTGAAGATGAAGTAACTGTGGGCAAGCCACTAAAATTAGCGGTTAGGTTACACTCGAATACAACATTGCAAGGAGTTGAAGCACTGCTTGGTGGTGATTCTAAAGTACCCATTGGGCTTAAATCAAAATATTGCAAACCAGGGTAAGCTGCTGAATAACGGGTTACTTTAAAAGTAGATCCGTTTTCGGGGTTGTCATATTCCCAAAAAATTTGCTGATTGTTTTCATCTATTTCAAAATAATTGGCATTATTGGCATTACAAACCAATATATTGCCATTGGGCAACACTTGTACGCCACCTTGGTTACCAGAATAAAATCTATCTCCTGTAGATGCTGGCCCCAAATCATACTCCATTGAGGGTGTGTTTGGAGGGTAAGCTTGCCCGCTAGCTAAGCTAATGTAGCCGCCAAAAGAATTTGTTGGCAAAGATACAATATCAGCAGTAGATCTGGAGCCGTTAGGCCTACCAACTCCATTATTAAAAATACTGATATCACCAAAAGAACTGTTACCCGCTTCAATCCAACGGGCATCGTGTTGGTAAAACAAAACTTTATTAGTGGCATTTCCTCTGTTGTAGTTTTGTGGATTTCCGTATCTATATAAAAAATCACCACCTTTACCATAATTGCCACCAGTATGTCCGGCAGCTTCGGCAGTAGTTGTACTATGATCGATTATAAATATTTCGCTTAAATGACGACTGCTTAATAATATTTGGTCGAGCGTGGCATTATAATCAATACCATTAAAATGTAACCAATCTTGTGTGGGGTCAGCAGTATTAAAATTTAGTAATTGTGGGTTGTCGGCAACAACTCCATAATTATTTCTATTGGGGTTATATTCTTGTATTAAATGATCCATTATTGACCACTCCCAAACTATATTAGCACTATTAGCTCCTATTGGTTGCAGTTCTACAATTTTTTCAACCCATAATTTACTGCTATTGGGCAACAAATTGGGGTCTCTACCTTCAGCTATAGCAGTTGTAAAAGGTATATTTACCCAAGTAATTACCAAAATATTTCCATTGGGTAGTGGTTCAACATCGTGGTGTGCACAAAATAGATCTGCCACATAATGATCGTATTGCCAAACTAAGCTGTTATCTGGTGCATAAATTTCTAAGCGGCCACCACCGCCACCGCCACCAACAAAAGTATTGTTAACCGCAAGCTTACTCATAAAAAGTAAATTGCCATTTTCCATTAGGTAGGTAGATAGGCTGGCATTATTACCACAACTCCATTCGTGAATTAGCTTACCACAGTTATCAATTAAATAAACCATATCTGCTGAAGGAAACAAGGTATAGCCTTCGTAAGAAGGGCCGGTATCGTAACTAATTAAGCCACTTTGGGCACTTATTGTGCAAGTAAACAACATCAAAATTACAAACAAGTAAGCTTTTTTCATTATATTATTTTTTATATTCAACAAATGCTAATTTACAATAAAGAAATTCTATTGAGTGTTTTATACTAATTTTTTGCAATATTAATCACATATTTGACTAAATAGCATCTTCTATAAATGAAAGAGCATAGCATCATAATAAATAAAACAGCTAGGTATTATACTTTAGGTGAAATAAACCATAAGACAAGATATGTATGGATAGTGTTGCACGGCTACGGCTATCATGCAGGTTATTTTATTAAAAAATTTTTACCGGTACTAAAGCCAGATACTTTTATTGTGGCACCAGAAGGGTTAAACAAATTTTATAAAGAGGGCTTTAGTGGAAATGTTGGTGCCACTTGGATGACAAAAGAAGATCGGCTAAATGAAATAAACGATTACGTTAATTATTTAAACTGTTTATTTAAAAATTTAAATAAACAGTTAAAAGGAGTGAATTTTAAATTAGTAACGGTTGGTTTTTCGCAAGGTGGCACAACTTTAATTAGGTGGCTAAATAGCAAGGTAGTAAAAACAGATTATCTAATACTTTGGGGAAGCAGAATACCTGACGACTTTGATTTTAGTAATAATAAAGATTTGTTTAGCCACAGCAAAAATTTATTATATGTTGGTAGGGAAGATCCTTTTTTGAACTATATTGATGTAGATAGATATAATGCTTTAATTAATGAACACCATATAAATTTTGAAACAATTTGGTACAATGGTAAGCACAACATACCAGCAACCGATTTGTTAAATTTTGAAAAGAAGTATTTGAGAAAAGCTTGATATTAAATCATTTTATTTCTTCATAATCAATATACTCGCCACTTTTATTTTTTTCAATTTGCCTTTCATCTTTACCAATGTTCATATTGGTTTTTGCGGCTTCTGTTCTTCTATAATTATTATTTGCATTTGATGGATTAAACAAATTACGCAAAAATTTAAAAATGAAATTAAATACAATAAAACAAAGTACTAAATTGAGCAGATATTTCATAATGTTATAATTTATTGGTTAGTTGATTAAATAAACGTTTTCCAGTAAAAATAATTTGCTAAAATAATGTTATAAAGTGTTATTTGCAAAGTGTTTTCATTTGGCCAGAAGCTGCTAAAACGCCCATATCTTCGGCTTTACTCAAGTCGGTACATCCTTTAAAAAAATTATCTAAACCGTGGTAGGCCAAGCCCCTGTAATAATACGAAAGCCCATCATCGGGTTTAAACTCTAGTACCATTGTAAAGTCGTAAATTGCAGCTTGAAAATTACCCATTAAACATTTGGAAACACCTCTGCCTTTGTAAGCAGACGTAAAATAAGCATTAATAGCAATGGCCTTATTATAATCTTTTAAAGATCCTTCAAAATCTCCTGTCATTGTTTTTGCAGTAGCTCTGCCTTGGTAGGCTAACATATAATCGGGCCGTAATTTTATAGCACTATCAAAAGCTTCTACAGCAGCTTCAAAATTACCCATTTTTGAGTTAGTGATGGCATAGTTATAAAACAATACTGCATCATTCTGTTTTTTAGTTAAGGCAAATTCAAAATCTTTTTTGGCGGCTTTAAATTTATTTAAAGCTACATAAGTGTTGCCTCTAAGTTGTAAAATTTCTTCATTGTTGGGCGTCATTTCAAGGCATTTTTCTAAATATTTTAGTGCGTCTTTATGGTCTTCGAGCGATATTTTCATCAAACCCCTTTCAAAATTAAATTTAAATTTTTGTTTAGTTTGCCTATCTAAATCTCCATATCCTTCGGTGCGTACTTCTATAGTATCAATAATTGGTAAAAGGTTGCCATTCTCATCGTAATATTTTATGCCTTTATTGTTTTTTAAAAACGCTCTATTTTTACTAATTGATTTATTTTGTTGTTTTATACTATCAACACCATTAGCAATTTGCTTTTTTGCTTGCCGTTCAAAATAATTTTTTCTTTGCTCATCACTCATTTGTGCCAAGCGTTTATTTCGCCTTTCGGTTTTACGCATTTTAGCATTAGCTTTTTTTAGAGAATCGATACGCGTGTCCATAATGCGTTGATTGTTTATACGTAGCTGCTCTTTAGCATTAACAGGTTTGTTTTTTATGTTTGAAGTGTTTTGAATAACAGGCTTTGGCTTTTTATTTGCTGCCTTTTTTTTATCTTTTCTAAGTTTTTTTTGCAAAGCTTTTTCTTCAGCCGTTAACCCCTTTAGCTGTTTTTCTTTTTTATTAGAGCTGCTTTTTTGTATAGGCTTAATTTTAGGCTTAGTTGTTTTTTCGTTTTTAGGTGGTTTAACTTTGGTAGGTTTCTTGTTTTTTACTACAATTTTAGGCTGCTTTACCTTAGTAGGCTTCTTGTCTTTTACTGTATTTTTTGGTTGTTTTTTCTTTTTTGAAACTATTTTAATGGTACCAGTAGCTTTTTCTATAGCCTTCTGTTTTGTTTCTTCTATGGCTCTTTTCTTCGCAACTTTATCTTTTTGTTTTTTCTTTTTTAAAGAGTCTTGTCTTTCTAACTTGGCTTTATATTTTAGTTTTATTCTTTCGTCCCTTCTTTTTGCTTTCGCTGCTTTATTCAGTTCCTTTTCAGCTTTTAATTTATTTGCGCTATTGTCATCGTTCAACTCTTTTTGTTCAACATTGGTTGAATCATTAGGAAAATCTTTATTCCGTGTCAGTTCCTTTTTTATAGCATCAAAAATGGCATCATTTTCTTGTGCACTAACCCTATTAAATGAACCCATAGTAACCAATACGAAAAAGGCCAACATCAAAATTTGTTGGTATAATTTTTTATGTTCCATTTAACTATTCATCAATTATCAATTAAAACAAAAATATTTTATGGCTTTATAAACCTATCTAACTTCAATTTGTTTAATAAATTTGTGTTTTAAATTTTTGTTTAGCAATTCTAACATTTGGGCCTTAGCATATTCCAACTCTTGCCTTAATGGGGCAGAATAAACCTCTACCACCAACTTATTGCCGTATAATTTTATCTGTTTAGTTCTACTACTTATAGTTTTACCTAACCATTTCTCCCAGTTTTGTTTTAATATAGCTTCGTAATAATTTGGTGCAATATTATGTTCTTTTAAAATACCACCAATTACGTCAGCTAATTTATGTTGATTTTCGTTGTACATTTATTTTGTAAGATAAGATGTTTTACAATCACTACCGTTAAATTACAATGCTTTTTTAAATTTTAACAGAAATTAAAATTTTCTAAAAATGTTTTTAGCGCATCATCATAACCAATTTTCAAAAACGAACGTGCCTTTCCTTTTTCAAAATTTAAAACCGAACCCATAGAAATAGAAGGCTTAACATCCACCAAATTTACCATCGCTTTTAACTTTCTATAATCATAAATTCTAAACGGGTTAAGCGATGAAATATTGGTGACATTTAAAGAAATTATTACCGTGGGTTCGCTACTGTGGTTTACACATTCATCTAAAGGAATATTGTTGTAAACTCCGCCATCAACAAACTTATGCTTATTAATTAAATGTGTTTTAAATAGCGGAAAAGTAGAACTAGCAATAATGTATTCTGTTAATGCGCCCTTTGGTACATCTTTTTTTCTAATATATTCAAACCTTCTTTTAGTAACATTTACCGTAACTAAGCTATACCCAACCGGCGAACTATAAATTTTATCTTCATTAATATAATCTCTAATTAATAATTTCAAAGGGTTCACATCCGCTCCCCTGCTTTGTAAAACCTCTCTACCCAATCTCAATAGTAAGTTTCGTTTTTCTTTAATAGAAGTAAAAATTTTTTGAAACTCCATTTCGGCCCAAATATCTTCAATTAATGCCAACTCCCCCTGCACAAAAGCGGCGCCATTTATAGCACCAATTGAAGTACCTGCAACCACCGTTACATATTTGTCAATGCCCAATTCTTGCATTGCTTTCCAAGCACCAACTTGCCAAGCTCCTCTCGAGCCACCACCCGAAAAAACCAAACCTATTTTTAAATCATCCGTTAAAGGTATTTTTTGCTTACCCAATTGCTAAAATATATATTATTTTAAAGAGCGCAAAGGTAAAGCTTCTTTTCGTTACAAAAAACATAGATGTTAATATTGGCAATGCCATCACCTAAAAGTATCTCAAAAAAAAAGTATAACAAAGCAAGTAATGTTATATAGTAAGTATTTTTTTGAAGCGAAACCGATCTCACCCGTAAAAATTTTGGTCTCGCCATCCGTTCAAATACCATTTTGTAAAAGCTTCAAAACCCAACCCAAACACCCAACACAAAATGGTATAACCACTTCTGTCAAGGCTATTTTTCCAACCTCGCCCAGTCGCATTAACCGCCTTATGCACAATCAAAATTTAAAATAAAATTACCCCAAATGTTAAATCCATTAGTCAGCTTGCATTTATAAAATCAATAGTATACATTAGTCCAATAATTAGATCTTTAAAAACTCCTACCAAAACTTACTAACTATTTAGGCAACGCAATATTACGCTTAATAAAGATTAGTATATATGTTAAGATTCCTCTTTATCACTTCACTATTAGCAATGGGTATCATTGTTAACGCACAAACTTATATTGGTGCAGGTAATAATAACCAAATAAAAACATATTCAAGTAGCGAATATCAACACCCAAACTGGACAAAACCAGCTACAGCAGAAAATACTATAAATGCCGTTGGTTTAGACAATAAAATAATGGAAGCCTCTCGGTTTTTATCTCAAGCAACATTAGGTTTTGATAATAGCCATATTGAAGATGTAGTAGCGCAAGGCATTGAAGGTTGGGTAGATAATCAAATGCAACTAGCCACAACCGAAATATTACCCAAAACAATGGCGGTTTGGCAACAAGTTACCGATTCCATTACCGTAAACGACCCATCGCAACTTAATGAAGACGAATTTAGGCCAAGGTGGAACGACTTTGACTATGCTTGGTGGGATTTAATGATGCACAACGAAGATTTACTACGTCATCGGGTGGCAGTTGCACTTTCCGAAATATTTGTAATCTCCATAAAATCTGAACTAAGTAATTTCGGTGATGGCTTAGCCGATTATTACGATATACTTTCAAAAAACGCTTTCGGTAATTTTGAAAACCTGCTGCGCGATGTAAGCCTACATCCTTGCATGGGCGAATACCTCAGTCATTACCAAAACCAAAAAGCAGATGCAGCCAACAACATTCATCCCGATGAAAATTATGCACGAGAAGTAATGCAGCTATTTTCAATTGGCTTGTACGAATTAAACCCCAACGGAAGCCGCATATTAGATGAAGCTGGCAATTTTATACCAACCTATGGCCAGCCTGATATTAAAGAGTTCGCCAAAATTTTTACAGGCTTGAGTGCAGCCGATACCATACCAAATCCTTATGGTAATAATGAGCTAAATTTTTGGCGAGGCACTTGGACAGCAGATGTTACCAAGCCCATGAAAATGTATGAAGATTTTCACGAGCCAGGCCAAAAACATTTATTAAAAGGAAAAGTAGTGCCTGCTGGGCAAACTGGTCTTCAAGATATTGATGATGCTATTAACAATTTATTTAATCACCCTAATGTTGGGCCATTTATTGGTTACCGGTTAATACAACGTTTGGTAAAATCTAACCCAAGCCCAGCTTATATAAACCGAGTAACGCAGGTTTTTAACAACAATGGCAATGGTGTAAGAGGCGATATGGCTGCAGTAATTAAAGCTATTTTATTAGATGGCGAAGCACGGGCTTGTTCTTTTTTACAACACGAAAACAACAGCCGACTTAAAGAACCATTAATACGATTTACCCACTTTGCAAGGGCAGTTAACAAATACAATCCGCACGATTATTACTGGCATGTAAACTGGAATTTTCAAAATGACGCAGGGCAAGGTTTATTTGCTTCGCCAAGTGTGTTTAATTTTTACCTGCCCAACCACAGCCCAATTGGTAATATTGCTGATGCAGGTTTAGTAGCGCCAGAATACAACTTACACAATACTCGCACCGGCCCAGGCTATTTAAATATGGTACACAGTTGGACTTCGGAATGGGGGCGCATTATGCAAACTTGGGAAGATTGGGGACGTTGGCAATTTATAAATGAAGAAGACCACGATAATGGCCCAACTGAAGTAAAATTTGATATTGCTTATTATAAAGAGTTAGCAAAAGATCCAACCGCTTTTATTAATGAGTTAGATAGAGTGTTTACCCACGGAACACTAAGCGATCATACCAAAAACGTATTAAAAAATACGATGGACCAATTAGAGACCAACCAATGGTACGATTATCAAGAATATCGAGTTTATTTGGCTATGTATATTTTGTTGATTTCGCCAGACTATGCCGTAATGCGTTAAAAAATAATTTATGAATGAGATAAAAAATAATTCGAGAAGAAATTTTATTGGCAAGGTAAGTTGCGCTGGTTTGGGTTATATGACTTTAATGAACTCTTTGCTAAATTTTAAGGCAATGAATGCAGCAGCCATTTCCAATTCTTCGGTTAACAATTATAAAGCAATTGTATGCATATTGCAAGCTGGCGGTAACGATTCTTTTAATATGCTAATACCTCGTAACAATGCAAAATATAACGAATATGCAGCAGCCCGTTCTAACTTAGCAATTCCACAAAATCAAATATTACCAATTTACCCAACCTCGTCCGATGGCAACGAATACGGAGTGCATCCGGCAATGCAAGGCGTACAAAATTTATTTAATAATGGTAAACTTTCTTTTGTTACCAATATTGGTACTTTGGTAGAACCTTTATCAAAGGCATCTTATTTAAATAATTCTGCAGCAAAATTGCCGTTGGGTTTGTTTTCACATTCCGACCAAATACAACAATGGCAAACTGCTATTTTAGATAATAGAACCGTTACTGGCTGGGGCGGTAAAATTGCAGATTTAATTGGCGATCAAAATAGTAACCAGCGTATTTCTATGAACGTTACCCTTTCTGGTACTAACATTTTTCAAACAGGTAACAACACTATTGAGTATGCCATTAGTAACGAAGGTAGTATTGGTATAAGCGGCTACGATACACAAAGCAATTGGCTTTTTGAACAACTAAAAACACAAGCTATTGATAATATTATTGAACATAACTATCAAGACATCTTTAAAAATACTTACGCCAATACTTTAAAAAGAGGCCGCAATAACCACGACGAATTTACCGCTGCCTTAAATACTTTTGGCGGTTTTGCCAATGGTGTTTTCAATACCGACAATCCTATTTCGCAAGATTTGGGAATGATTGCCAAAACCATTGCGGTAAGAAATGCTTTAGGTTTTAAACGGCAAATTTTCTTTGTAACCGTTGGTGGCTGGGATCATCACGATGAGTTGTTAGATACCCAATATGGAATGTTAGGAATGTTAAGCGATGCCTTAGCCGAATTTAATGCAGGCCTTCAAGCTATTGGTGCAGAAGATGATGTACTTACTTTTACGATATCAGAATTTGGAAGAACCCTAACCTCTAACGGCGATGGAACCGACCATGCCTGGGGTGGCAATGTTATGGCAATGGGAGGAAATAATTTAGTAAACGGAAAAAAAATATTCGGCACTTATCCATCATTAGTATTAGATGGCCCAAGCGATGTTGGCGATGGCGTTATTCTTCCCACCACTTCTACCGATGAGTATTTTGCCGAAATATCAAAATGGTTTGGAGTGCCTAATAGCGATTTAGGCTTTATATTTCCGCAGCTCAATAATTTTTACAATATTAATTCGAATGCCATGCCAATCGGTTTTATAAACGCTTAAATGTTTTTATGATGTTAGTTTTTAGAAATTTCATTTTTACAATTATCACACTGCTATTTTTGGCAACAACGGTTTACAGCCAATGTTATAAAAACAGGCACAGCACCAATGCATACGATGGTTGGGTATCTTGCAATACTTCCCCCAACCCAAACAATACTTTGGGCAACACCCATTGGATTTTGTATAACCTCGGCAGCAACAAAAGTTTATACACCAGCACTTTTTGGAACAGCAATCACCCCGATCATTTAAATTACGGCATAAAAAAAGCAAGAATTGATTACTCTACCGATAGCTTAAACTGGAATTATTTTGGACAATTTAATTTTTCGCAAGCCACAGGCAATAGCCTATATGAGGGCGAAACAGGACCAAACTTTAACGGCCTATATGCCAAATTTTTACTGATTACCCCAACTGAAAATTATGGTTCCTCTTGCTATGGGTTTAGCGAAATTAGAATCAATACCGAGCCTTCTGCAAGCAATACATTAAGTTTAAATTTAAGCCCTTGTGTAAACGATGGCATTATTTACAATATTGATGGTGGCCTGCAATTGGGTGGCACTTATACAGGTGCTGGTGTGGTTAATAATTACGAAGATAAGTTTGATTTCGACCCCGACGTTGCAGGCCCAGGCAACCATACTATCACCTATCAATATGTAAATGGAAATGGTAATTTAATTTCCAAAACAGCAACAGTAATTGTTCAAAATTGTGGAACTGCTAATTGCCCGCCTTGCGCACCTTGTGGCAATCAACCTCAACTTACTTTTAATGCCGCCCCCGTACCCAACGGTTTGTATTACAAAAGCCCAACAATTAACTCAAGTGGTAAAATTAATAAAGCTTTTAATGTAGAATATCGTGCAGGTAACAAGGTATCTTTAAATAATAATTTTAGTGTAGCAGCGGGCGCAAATTTTACAGCAACCATAAGCAATTGCGATGATGAAGCAAACTTATTAGTTAACGGCGATTTTGAAAATGGCACTACCGAAAGTTGGGAAATGGAACTACACGACGTGGCAAATGCTGCACTTACAACAGATAGCACTAATGCTTATGAAGGCAAACACTGCGCCCAAGTAGCAGTAAGTAGCACAACAGAAACTATATGGCACATTCAATTTGAGCAGTTTGGTATAAGCGTAAATAATGGCGACAGTTACACCTTTAGTTTTGCCGCAAAAACCAACCAACCAAAATCGGTATGGGCAAGTTTGGGTAGGCACAACGCGCCGTACAATGGTTATGGGGGCAGCACAATAGACTTAACCACTCAATGGCAAACCTTTACTTTTACGGTTTTACCCAATGAAACAAATATAAAACAAACACGTTTCGCTATTATGCTAAGCTACCCAAGCGCACCAGCCACTTACTGGTTCGACAACCTTAAAATGACAAAAGATTAAAACAATGGAATTAATTTCACATATATTTACCCTAATTTTTTTGAAGCGAAACCGTTTTGCTCGCCTAAACTTTACACCCGCTTTCCGCTCAAATGCCATTTATATGCAGCAAGTTTTAACCCACTACAGTAGTCCGTTTAAAAATGGCATAACCGCTGCAATCGGGGCTATATCAAAAACCTCGCAACCCCGTATTAGCTTTCCCAGTTATACTGCAACACAATTAATAAGCCTTTGCTTGTTGTTATTTTTAGTTCAGCCAGCCATTGCGCAACCCAAAAAAGAAGTCCAAAAAAAAATTGCCATTGCCACCAAAGCAAAATATAGCAAGGTCGATAATATTGAACAATTTAACTTCAAAGCAAAAAAAGAAGCCACTTACAATGTATTAGTATTAAGCCCTTCAGCCGATATTGTTAGCAAACCCATCCAAAACAAAACACTAAGCCTTGGTGAAGAACTAAACTTCAACATCAACAGCAAATATTGGAAACCAGGCACCTACCGCATTTTTATACAAATAGATGGCGTAACCGTAGAGCAACGCAAACTAATAATTCAACGCCAGCGGAAGAAGCGACGATAGTGCCTTTTTTTTCACAATTCAAAAAAAATTAAGATATTGAAACACACAGTTTGGAAAATTTACAACTATAATAAAAGACCTAAAACTGCAGTAAAATTTACTAAAGATGGTCATATAGCTTGTAAGTGTTCTTCTTTTGATTTTAAACATTTCTATGCAGAAAAAGGACAAGGATTTATAAAAATGCATCATACAAAACCAATATTTCAATACCAAACAGAAGATTAAACTCACCTTTTGATAAAGCTATAAAAAACCTTGTACCAGTATGTTCAAATTGCCATAAAATTATACATAGTAATTGGAATAAACTATTTGAAATACAACAACTAACTGAAATTGTGAATAAAAATAAAGTTTATACTAGATAAAATATTGCTTGTAAACGTTATGCAAGTTCATTAATCACTTTAAGCTTGCATAAAATTTGAGAACGTTTTATTAATTAAAATCCCAATCAAATTGCAATATTTTCTCTACCCAATTAACAAACCAATTGCTAATTTTCTATAATTACTTTCTGCCGTTAGTTCTATTGTTTACCGTTACGTGTTCTCATAAAATTCTGGTTATGTGTGGATGATTATAATAAGATAAAGTGGACATTCTTAACGATTATTAATCAGCCCAACTTTCTGTTTCAAAGCAATGGTGCATATATGGGGTGATATAGCTTATGTATAATAATTTTTTATACTCCTACTGTTATTACAGCAAAACTTGGCAGCAATACACTATATACCTTGATTGACTAAAAACGGTTAAACTGTATAAGTAATTTTCAATCGTTAGGTTGCTTAGCTTAAATTCTCAATATCTCTTACCAATACATTACGGCGGTCAATATGTATTTGGTTGGTTTTTTTTAGCTCGTTCAAAACAATGGTTACTGTTTGCCTCGAAGTACCAATTAAACTAGCAATTTCGTTGTGAGTTAAAAAATTTTTTATTAATACTTCATAACCAATAGTTTGTCCTTGTTTTTCGGCTAGTTCTTTTAAAAACTCAATAATACGACTGCGAGCACTTTTAAAAACAAAATTTTCAATTCTTTTTTGTGCCGCTTTAAGTTTGCAGCCCATTCTGGTTGATAATCTTATTGATAAAGATGGATTTATGCAAAGAAATTTCCTTAGCTCGTCTGCTTCAATTGCCACCAGTTTCACATCACTATCCATTGCTTGTGCATAATCTTGATATGTGGCACTTTCTAACAAACTATCTTCACCAAACATTTCACCGGGGTAATGAATGTTTTTTATCAATTCTTTACCTAACTCGTTATAACTGCAAATTTTAATGCGGCCGTTAAGTAAAAAATAAATAGTGCTTGAGGCTTCGCCAGATTTATAAGCATAACTATATTTATCAATAAATTTTTGGTTAGATATATTTATTAGCGCATCAAAACAAGATTGGTCAATTTCTTTAAAAAGGCTAATTTGTTGCAGCGAGTAACTACAGTTTGCATTATTATTCATAGTGGTTTATTTACTGTTGCGTAAAATATTGTTTTGTAATGTAGCAATTAAAGTTAATGTAAATAATTCGAAATAAGGGCTATAAAGTAGAATTTAACTTATGCAACTAATTTTTAATAGTTAATTTGAAGGTAATTATTAAGTATAAACTGAAAAATATTAGATCAGAGATTGGTTTAACTACCAATCTCTAATTTTATAAAAATGCTTTTTAGTGTTATACTAACTTAAATTGTTAATATCTCTTACCAATACATTTCTACGATCAATATGTATTTGATTCGTTTTTTTAAGTTCATTTAAAACAATGGTAACGGTTTGCCTTGAAGTACCAATTAAACTGGCAATTTCGTTATGGGTTAAAAAGTTTTTTATTAAAACTTCGTAGCCAATAGCTTGTCCTTGTTTTTGGGCAAGTTCTTTTATAAATTCTATTATTCTGCATCGTGCGCTTTTAAAAACAAAGTTTTCAATCCTTTTTTGAGCGGCTTTTAATTTGCTCCCTATTCTGGTAGATAGCCTAATAGATAAGGAAGGATTTTCACAAAGAAACTTCTTTAACTGGTTTTTGTTTATTGCTAACACTTGCACATCCCTATCCATTGCCTGCGCATAGTCTTCATAAGCAGCTCTTTCTAACAACCCATCTTCGCCAAACATTTCGCCAGGGTAATGAATTGTTTTAATTAGTTCTTTGCCTATTTCATTGTAACTACAAATTTTAATTCTACCTTTTAGTAAAAAGTAAATAGTATTAGCTGCTTCATCTGGTTTGTAGGCATACCTGTACTTTCTAAAAGACATTTTTTCAGAAATCTTTACCAATGCTTCAAAGCACGGCTGTTCTATTTCTTTAAATAAGTTAATATTTAGCAGTGTACTGCTATTGTTCTCATAATTCATCATAGTGGTTAAAATTTTAAACTTTAATTATTTTATCTCATTCTTATTGTGTTTGTTACTATTATTATAATTTAGCGAACTGGGTAATACTACATATTTTGACGGCTGGGAAGGTTAGAAGTTTTACTTTTGTTCAAAAATAATTGTTTTAATACAAATTTTACAATCTTTATTTATTTAATTTCACGCTTCTATTTAGCATAAAATTTATTTAATTAGTTGATTTTCAAATATTTAAAACAATATTAAATCACATTTCTAATGAGGATTTCTAATGATTTATTTGATTTAATAAAATCGCTTGAAAAGAGTGAGAAGCGCTATTTTAAGCTACAAATGAAAACAAGTGACTCAAACTTGCAGCAAAACATGGTGTTGCTTTTTGATGCTATTGACAAGCAAACGGTATACGATGAACATAAAATACTAAAAAAATTTACCGGAAAGGTTTTTGCTAAACGATTAACAGTTACTAAAAATAGGTTGTATTTTGCTGTTTTAAAAACTTTAGAAGCCTACCACTCTTCAAATGCTAGCGATTCGTACTTTATTGGTATGGTTGAACAAGCCGAAATATTGTTTGAAAAAGGTTTGTTTAAACAAGGCCAAAATTTATTGTTAACAATTAAAAAAAAAGCTACCGAAGAAAACCGTTTCATTGTACTACAAAAAGTTTTAAAAACAGAAAGAGCTCACTTTAATAAATTAATTGTTGACAATACGGCTCAAAATAAAAAAATTAAAGATTTAAACTTACAAATTTTAGAACAGCATCAAAACCTACTTGAATTTAATAAAATATGGGTCAAATTTCACTACGAATTAATAAACGCTAAAGCACCTGTTAGAGGAGCTAGTATTATTAATAAAGTATTGAGCAATTATGAACTGAAATTATTACAAAACGATAAATTATCTTTATCAATTGGTGCAAATGTTCATCGTGTTTCTTTAAATAGCTTTATAACAAGGTTAGATGGTGAGCTAAAAAAATGTTTAGCTTATCGGGTAGAGTTAGTTACTATTTTTGAAGAAAACCCTCATTTAATAAGCAGAAACATAAAAGCATATATAAATCAACTAAATAATTTAATATTTAGTCAGTACCAATCAAAACTATACAATGAATCATTGGGTTCCATTTTAAAACTAGAGAATTTAAAGGATAAACCTAATTTAAAATTAAATGCCAAGCAATTATTATACATAAATGTGCGTACTTATATTGCGCGAATTACAGTTTACAGAACTACTAACAATATTTGTTTATCAACCAGTTATTTGCCCCCCTTCCTTCAATTTTATGCGCAAAATAGTTATTTAATGGAGTTGCGCAATCAAGTGTCGTTTTTAATAAATATTGCATTTGTTCATTTTTATAATGCTAACTATAGTAAAACTAACGATGCTTGTAGTTCCATATTAGATTTTGACATTAAAAATAATCATTTAGAAAACTATTTGACCGCCAAAACCTTGCACATAATATGCTATTTTGAACTTCAAATAGAAAACCTATTTTACTCTGTATGTAAATCAACTACTCGATTTTTGAACGACAAAAAAGAGACTTATGAAATAATTTACGTGATTATAAAATATTTAAAAATCATTAATAATATGGTTAATAAAACTGATATTATTGATAAGTGGAGTGCATTTAAAGCTCATATTTTAAGGGCAGCCGAAAAAAACTCAACCAACAAAACATTTATTGACGAAATTAAATTATTAGAATACGTTGAATCAAAAATTATTGACAAACCAATGATAGCGGTATTAGATAATAATAAGATTAAGCTAAACGAGAATTTAATTTAATTTAATTTTTAAGTTCACCGGCTGATGATCGCTACTTTCGAAAGCTAAACTATCTGTTTTTACAGCCAAAACTTTAATATTAGGCGAAAGCAAATAAAAATCAATAATTGTAGTAAAGGTATGAGCTGGTTGATAAGGCGCAGCCAACTTGCGGTTAGTAGGCGTTGCGGCATCATAAACCCATTGCCAGTTGTTAGGCAAATAGTTTTTAGGTATTGGTATTTGGTGGTAACTATCTTCCGTTTTTTTAAAGGTAGTGTTATTAAAATTAAAAGGTATTTGATTCCAATCTCCTCCAGCAATTATATAATTTCCCTTATCATATTCTTGCAATAACACATTTTTTAAATAAGCCATCTCTTCCTTTTTTAAACTACCACCGCTATCATAAGCCGAGTTGTGTGTGTTAATTACCACCAACTCTTTTTGGTTTTGAGTAGTAAATCGTTGCAATAAAAAACATCTTTTCAACAAATAATTAGCTTTTGGCCAAGCATAGCTGCCAGGAAACTGATATCGCATACTTTCAATAGGTTGGTATTTACTGTAGCTCGCCAAACCACTCCATATTTTACCCATAGGTTTATTAAACGGATAAGGTAAAAATTGTACTTTGTAATTAGTTGCAAAGGCTGTGGTATGATTATTTAATAACTCATTAAATGCTTTATATTGATTAATTTTGTGTGATCGCCAAGAGTTTCGATCAACTTCTTGCAACAACACAAAATCTGTATTAGTATGTTTGGTAAGATAGGCTTTATTTTGGGCAAAATAATTCTCAATTAAATTACGACTGCCGTAAACTGTTTTTCCGCCATCATAAAAAAAATCCATTTCTTTACCTAAACCACAATAGCCAACATTCCAAATTAAAAGGCTTAGTTCGTTAGGTACTACTTTTGGCTTTCCTTTATTTTCAATAGTTATTATTTCTTTTTCGTTAGGTTTATAAACGGTTAAACTGCCATGTATTATTAAGCCGCAAAGCACTACGGCCAGCAACAGTATAACTGCCAAAATTATCTTAATTATCATTTTTATAAGAAACTGCATTTTACGTTTTAAGGCATTAATGTATAATATTAAAATCTATTCTTATAAAAAATGAACTATTATTTACGCTTTTGATTAAATTAGAGCATTAAGACGATTTTTTTATGAATTTAGATTTGAAATGGGATAGCAAAGATGGCTTAAAAATATACGGTAGAATTTGGAAACCCAATACTACCAAAGCAATTATATGCCTTGTACACGGTATGGGTGAACATTGCAGTAGATATGAGCATTTGGCTAAATTTTTTAATGAAAATGATATTGCTGTAATAGCTTACGACCAGCGAGGCCACGGCAAATCGGGTGGTAAACGAGGGCATACACCAAGCTATGCCATGCTAATGTACGACATTGATAAATTATTAGCAGAAAAAGACCTTCACCTACCCAAAATACCTACTTTTTTATATGGCCACAGCTTTGGTGGCAATATGGTAAGTAATTATATTTTAGCCAATCAACCCAAAATAAAAGGTGCAATAATTACAGGCGCATTGTTTAAATTAGCTTTTGAACCACCAAGGTTTAAAGTAGCTTTAGGTAAAATGATGAGCAATATTTATGGCGGTTTTACCGAGCGAAGTAAATTGAATGCCAACGATTTGTCGCACAATAAATTGATTGTACAAAACTACAAAAAAGATGTTTTAGTACACGATTATGTTAGTGCACGCATGTTTGTTGATATGATGAATGCCGGAAAATGGGCCTTAAATAATGCCAATAAACTAAGTATACCAACTTTGGTAATGCACGGTGCAGACGATAAAATTACCAACCCAACAGGCAGTAGCGAGTTTGTAGAAAAGGCAGGCAGTTTGGCAACACTTAAAATTTGGCCTAACTTATTACACGAAATACACAACGAAACAGCACAAAATGAAGTCTTTAACTATACATTGAGTTGGATTAAGAACCAACTTTAACAACAAACCATACCAGTTAATCAAATGAGAATATTGCGCTATTTACTTTGGATACCCTTTGTTATTATTTTTATTTCGTTACTATTGGCTTTATTTTTTCCGAAAGTTAATATAGAAAGTACCTACACAATTAAAGCTCCTATTGCCGATACTTGGAATTACTTTCATAATCAAAAAACAATGCACTTATGGATGGATGGCTTTAAAAGCCTGCAAACCGTTCAAGAAACACCCAATAAAATTGGTAGCATTTATGTATTACATTTTCATGTAGATGATTATGATATGGAAATGAACCAAACCATTACCGAATTTGAAGCATACAAAAAGTTTGGGTTTAAGGTAGATCACTCTGGCGCTACCAGTATTAACAATATTGAGTTTATTAAAAATGATAACAATACAATTATTAAACAAAAAATTGAGATACGCTCCAACACATTTTTTTTTAGGCCTATTTTACTTATTGTTAAAATTGCAATGAAAAAAGAAAATGAAAAAAATTACAACAAACTAAAAAAATTGGTAGAAAGCCAATACCAATCCTAACCAAAAGCTTCTGGGTTTACTTGCCAGCTTTGTAAACGACTTTTTTCTTCGGCAGTCAACACGTTTTTATTTGCTAACAGATCTAATAAAAAACGATATTCGCTCAACGTATAATAAGGCACACCAATTTTTTCAAAAGCCTGTGTTGCTCTTTTAAAACCATAACTAAAAATAGCTGCAGCACCAATAACATTATAACCCTCTTGTTGTAAGGTTTCCACAACTTTTACCGTGCTGCCACCAGTTGAAATTAAATCTTCTATCACCACTATTTTGGCAGCCGCAGCAATATCTCCCTCAATACTGTTTTGCCTGCCGTGGGTTTTGCTTTTATCGCGTACATAACTAAAAGGTAAATTCAACGCATCTGCAACCAAGGCACCAATGCCAATGCCCGCTGTAGCAACACCCGAAATTGCAGTTGCTTCGTTAAATTTATTTTTGATTAACTGGCAAAACGCCCGCTTAACAGTGGTGCGTTTTTCAGGATAACTTAATAAAATTCTATTATCACAATAAATGGGCGACTTTATACCCGAGGCCCAAACAAAATATTTTTGTTTTTTAATTTTAATTGCATTAACTTGTAAAAGAACATCAGCTATTGTAGCAGCCACACCAGTATTGTAAACCATAGCAGCTAATGTATAAAATTTATATTAACGATTTACCGATTACGCTTGTAGAAGCACAAAATTACCCTAACTTATACCCAAATACCGATACCTTAGAGTTTCATCATGAAACCAATGCGGATTTGCTGGCAATAATTAATTATGCCGAAAAGTACCCCATGGCCCGAGAAGTAGTAGTTTGGAGCGAAAAATTAGAACGCCTTAAAACCGATTTTTTTGGCAACTTTACCTATATAGAAGCCGCCGGTGGCGTAGTTTTTAATGCTAAAAACGAAATACTTTTAATAAAGCGCCATAATATTTGGGATTTGCCAAAAGGTAAATTAAAAATAAACGAACCTAAAACCAACGGTGCTTTACGCGAAGTAGAAGAAGAAACCAGCGTGCAAAATTTAACCATAATAAAACCCATTGCATTGCCCAGCTTTCAGCAAACCTGCACCTACCATAACTATGCAAGTAACCAATTGCGCATTTTAAAAGCCACATTTTGGTTTAGCATGAAAACCGATTTCGACGGCCCATTAATACCACAAAACGAAGAAGGAATACAAGAAGCCAAATGGGTTAATATTAACGAGGTAATGCCATTATTACGCAACAGCTACCGCACCATACAAGATGTTGCAGCCACAGCAATTGATCAATTTTATAGTTGATTTTAATATAACGAAGTCACAAGTTAGGTTAATTTTTTTTAGAAGCGAGCAGGTTATGCTCACATAAACAGTCTACCTGCCATCCGTTCAAATGCCATTGGCAAAACGCTTCATAACCCTTGCATCAATGGCATAACCACTCCTGTCAGGGCTAAAATGGAAACACTGTGGGCTGTGGTGACTTATTCAAAAGCACCTGTTTGCCTAAAGCGAAAATTGCTTTGAGTTTCTTCAATTTCAGAACTCCTCACCCCTCGTAAATTAAAATACCAACAAAAACAAAAAAACAGTACAAGCGTTATGCTGCGATTCATTGCGAAGCTTTTAATGCGCAGTATCTCCCTTCAAAACTAAGGGAGTGCTTTTCTGAAAAGCCATCTGTTTTTATTTTACGAATAAAGGAGTTGAAAGTATTAATTTTTGGGACTGGGGTCAGGAGTTCTGATTTTATTTTCAATTTACATTTAGTGATTAATTTAGCATAAAGATGATCGCTCAAAAAAAATAGCGGACAAATGCCCGCTATTCTAAAATAATATATATGTATGTTTGGGTATAAATATTATAAATTCATTTTTTCAAAGTCTAATTTATTCAACAATCATTAACTTATGAACTTTTGAGGTAAAGCTGTTAGCTCTAACATGAACAAAATAAATACCTATAGTAAAGTTAGCTGAAGGCAATTTTACTTTGTTCGCTCCATTCAATAAGTCAATCTTTTTTTGAGTCATTAACCTACCTAATTCATCATAAATTAACAATTCTGCATTTTCGTATTTATTTACGCTCGTAATTGAAATAGAAGATCCTGTTTGTACTGGGTTAGGCGAAATAGAGATATTATCTTCATCAATAAGACGAAGGCTATTATCACAACCATCAGGCGTGCCGTCATTATCTGTGTCAATATTATCATCAAAACCATCACATATATCCGATTCATTACATATTCCATCATCGTCATCATCTAAACAACCGCAAGCTTCTTTACATTGATTAACACTAAAAATTGACTCGCCAATTAGTATTTTTGAATACGTAGGGTTGTGTGTTGGAGCATGACTTCCTGTTCCATACTCAATTACAATTTTATCAATACAATCAGTAAATTCTACCAAAATACTTTCATCATCACCATGTGTAGAATTAGTTGTGGCTTCTGCACAGTTTCCATTTATATGCACGCTACCATCCAATGAAGTAATTTCCGGATATATTTCAGTTGGGTCATCTCCAAGTAGGCCATATACGCAAACTGCTTCTTGCTGTTTTGAATAACTGTTTTTCTTATCTAAATCAACAATATCAAAAATTATATGGTTTGATGGATTTGACAAATTGTAACATACCGTAACTTGGTCATCAACATCGTGTGGATCTATACCTATTTGTAAAGCTGAACCATTAGTTTTAGTATCTTCCAATATATGGTCCTCATCATTAATTTTTATTGTTACGGTTTCAAGCCCAAGGTCAACCGAACCGTAAGTTGCATTTTTATTCCAATCAATACCACAAACACCATAATCAATATTATAATCGTAGCATAAATTTGGATTAGGCGCACCATCGCACAAAGCACCAGGGCTATTGTCTTTACAATATTTAAAACCAGTAACTCCTCCACCACAATCCAAATCAATAATCATAGTATACACCCCACTTGTAAATACATCAAAAGTATTAAAACTGTTAACACCATAAGCTGGTATATTAAGGTAGGCTATTAAATTATGATGCTCATCATACAATTCAATTTCGCTATCGTGGCACTTCATATCTAACAAATCAACTGTTTTAATAGTTACACTACAATAAAAATTGAAAATTAACTTGCCTTCAGTTTCATTTGGCACATGCTTATCTTTTGATACCACTAAGGCATTGCCTTGAAAAGTAGTATTATTAACTCCACCATAACCAATACCTGGGCCACCATAGTTTTCGTTTGGTGTTCCTAAATCAAAATCATTACTTGTTGGGTGGCCAGTATCAAAAATCATAGCGTATTGATAATGACTTTCTGTATGTACTGAGAAATCATTATATTGATATTTGATTATAGTTCCAGGATCAAGCTCATGACCATTATCATCATAATCAAAATCTACAAAAAAGCAGTCATTTACAATAGTGAAGGTTTGCTTGCAAGTTGCGCTTCTTTCACATTCATCAGTAACCGTATAAACATAAGTATAAGTAGTACCATCACAACCTGGATCACCATTAATAATCGGTTCGCTAATGGTCAGTTCACCTTGCCCACAACTTGCCGTAAATTCAGGATTAGCAGGAGTAATATCAGAGGCACAAACTACAGGGCAGTCTTCTGGACAAATTATGCTTGGGGCAGCATTGTTTAAAGTAAAAGTTTGGGCACAACTGGCCGTTCTGTTACAATCATCTGTTACGGTATATATAATTTCATAAGTAGCATCATTACAATTATTTAAACCTGTAACTAAAGTTGGGCCAGCAGTTGTTACGGTGCCTGTTAAACCACAAGAAGTTGTTGTTGTAGGCGCAGTTTCTGTTATGTCGGCTAAACAAGTTACTATTTCATCTGCTGCGCAAGTTATAGTTGGTTCGGCGTTGTCACCAATAGTGAAAATTTGTATACAGGGGGCCTTACACACAAATTCGAATGTAAAAGTATGAGTGGTACCCGGACAATTTGGTATACCAACTATTTCAGGTCCTACAAGCGTAACCATGGTATCTGAGCAAGGACTAATTGGAGTTGGCCCTGACTCAATTTCATCGGCACAATTTACAATTGCGTTTGATGGACAAGGTTCATTTCTAATACAGGCGCCTTGCTGTCTTTCTCCACAAGGCGGATATATGCTAACTAAGCCATTATCATAACAAGACATACTATTTGTAGCCCAAACATCTTGTGAGGCAACAATAGTTTGCATTAACATTACTTGATCTTCAGTAAAAGTAAACATACAATCATCATCCACATAATCCATAAAATTACCTGCATAACCAACACAAGGTGTTAAGCCATCACTACCACAGCCATTTGAAGTACAGGTATTAACGTTAACTGTTGGACAACCATAATTTGGGGTAGTTTGTGCTGGCGTATCACCAAGATCATTACCAAAACGTTCTTCATCAAAAGTATGATCTAAACCAAAATAATGCCCTATTTCGTGCGTGAGAGTTGATCCACCATCAAATGGAGTGAAGGTATCAATTGGGCCGCCAGAGCTACAGCCTGGGAAAAGTTGCGATCCAAATGCACCGTGTACCACAAAAACACCATTCCCGTTTGGGGTTGCTCCGCCGTTTAAATCAGCAATACCTAAAAGATCGTCAATTACGCCGTTATTGTCTGTATCAAATCCATGGCCAGCTGTCACATTGTCACTTACAAAAATATTTAGGAAACCGGCCCAAGATGCGCCAGCCCCCGGAGACCAAGAGTAATCTCCGACGGTAATGGCCAAACCACTAATGTTGTCTTCACCTTGAGGTAAGTTTTGATCTGCAAGGCAAAATTGAATACAGGTACCATCAATAGGTTGTGCCTCAAAACCTGCTGTTCCACCAAATTGTATACATTCTTCCCCAAGCCATCTACATAAAAGCCTAGCGTTACTGTTACAACTGCTAAAATCTCTATTAAGTTGAGCTATTTGCGCTTGTGCTGCGCCTATTAAACAGTCAGAATCAATACTAGTAATTGGGTTATTGTAATGAATTGCAACAGGAATTACTAAAGGTTCGTTGCAAATTGGTTGCCTTTGTTGAACTACATTAAGTCTAAAATCTGACCTTTTTTTTGTAAAATCTTGCTTAAATTCGTCATTTAAAAGCATTTTTTCTAAGTAAATAGAAGCCCCACACTTTTCAGCAATTGATTGTGAAAATGCATCTGATGCATAAAAAAAAATGAGGATCAACAATAAATTTTTTGTAAATTTTTGCATAAATTGTTTTTGTTAATAATTTTAAAACACGTTTTATAAAAAAGCACTTTCAACTGAAATAAAATTAAAATATACTACACATCAAGATTTTTGAATTACTCTTTTAGTAAAAAATATTAAACATTTTTAATGTGTTTATGTACTGCAACATCAATTAAATTGGCCAATTTAATCAAAATGTGCATAAGCGAAAAGACTGGTACATAAAAAGACGCAAAAGATTCAAATTTAGTTGCGTTGAGTTGAAAAAATTGAGGGAAGCGGTTAGTAACCGGCAAAATTAAGACATTTTTATTATCATCAACTCACTATTAATTTATATATAAGATAAAAATTATTTTTTACTTATTTCCCTAAAACTTTGCCAACCCTGCGCCGTTAGCGGATATGTTTTACCAGATTGACTTACCAAGTTCATCCCTTCATTTTGGGCAATCATTCTACCAATCACCTTTACATCGTAAATGCTTTCAATTTTATCTAAATCCTTCTTATCAATAGTAAACAACAACTCGTAGTCTTCTCCACCATTTAAGGCAGTTACACTAGGGTCAATATTAAACTGCAAAGCAGTTGTAATCGTTTCTGCATTTATTGGTATGTTTTCATCATAAATAACACAACCCGTTTTCGATTGTGTACATAAGTGCATCACTTCCGAACTTAAACCATCGCTAATATCAATCATACTAGTGGGCACCACATTAACAGCCTTCAATTCCCGAACAATATCGCGCCTTGCTTCCGGCTTTAATATCCGCTCCACCAAATATTTATTCTTTTCTAAATCAGGCTGAATGTCTTTATTTTCTAAATAAATCTGCTTTTCTCGTTCCAAAATTTGAAGCCCTAAATAGGCAGCTCCTAAGTCTCCCGAAACACAAATTAAATCATCGGCTTTTGCCGTGTTACGTTTTATTGCTTTGCCGCTTTCAACAATTCCTAAAGCAGTAACCGAAATACACAAACCATTAATAGAAGCCGTAGTATCACCACCAATTAAATCCACCTCATAAAAAGCACAAGCCTTTTCAATGCCACTATATATTTCCTCAATAGCCTCCACACTAAATTTACTGCTAATGCCCAACGAAACCGTAATCTGTTTTGGCTCCGCCATCATTGCATACACATCCGAAAGGTTAACCACCACCGCTTTGTAGCCCAAGTGTTTTAATGGTGTATAAATCAAATCAAAATGAATTCCTTCCAACAGTAAATCCGTTGTTACCACAGTTTCAAAACCAGCATGATTGACCAAAGCAGCATCGTCGCCAATACCTAATACAGTAGTTTTATCGTTGTTTCGGGCATATTTCTGTAAAACATCAATTAAACCAAACTCACCTAAATCGTTAATTTCGGTCACCTTTCTATCCTTTTCCATCTAAATTATTTACCTTACAAAGTAAAGCAATAATATATTGAAACTTTTACCAACAGCTTTTTTTTTACGCTATTCATTCGCCAAAGTATTTTTAGAAGCGAAACAAAAGCACCTACACCAACTTTTCACCCGCTTTCCGTTCCAAGTCCTCGCTCCTCTACGTTCCGCTGTGGGCTTTCCTCTACAATCGGGGCTATTAAGCAAACGGCGCTCCCCTACATTAACGGTTGCTTTTTTTGCACTTATAATACTACTAAGCAGCTGCGCCCGCATAGATGACCAATACTTTACCTATCCACTAAACAATTATGCCTCGCCCGATTATAGCCTTAACAAAAATTGGGCAGCCTTGCCCACCACAAAAGACAAAGCCGATTTAACACCACACAAAAGCATTATAAACAAACAAGACAGTGCCTTAGTTGATGTGTTTTTTATTCACCCAACCACCTATAGTAGTCGCAAAAACTGGAATGCGCCAATAAAAAAAGGCCTCTTAAATTGGGCAACAAAAATAAGCGCTATAAAACACCAAGCAAGTGTATTTAATGGCACTTGCAAAGTTTATGCACCACGCTATCGGCAAGCTACCATTCACTCCTATTTCTCTAAAAGTTTACGTACCACCCAAGCCTTTAAACTAGCTTATAACGATGTTAGGGCAGCCTTTTTATACTATTTAAAAAACCAAAACAATGGCCGACCATTTATTTTAGCAGGCCATAGCCAAGGCAGCTCGCATTTAATTAGTTTGTTAATGGAGTTTGAAAACAGCGAAGCAATTAACAAGCAATTAGTAACCGCCTACATTGTAGGGATGCCCGTATTCGAAAAATATTTTAACACTATAAAGCCTTGCGAAAATGCTACCGCAACCGGTTGTTATGTAAGTTGGAGTACTTATTTAACTGGCTATTTTCCGGTAGAACATTACGAAGGCGCAGTAAGTGCCAACCCTTTAACTTTTAATTTAAAACCCAGCTATGCAGGCTACAATTTAAATAAAGGTGCGGTAACATTTAAATACAAGCGAAAGCCAAAGCCCAATTTTGTATCTGCCAAAAATATAAATGGTGTAGTTTGGGTAAAAAAGCCCAAATACTGGGTCAGCAAGTTTATTAAAGTAAAAAATTTTCACATTGCTGACTATAGTTTGTTTTGGATGAACCTGCGAGAAAATGTAGCAGAAAGGAGTAAAGTGTTTTTAAAAGAAAAATAGTTTTACTTTCTAAAAAACAAAGTATATTCATTAAAATATTTGCTGTAGGTTTGCCACATTCATTAAGGGGTTCTACAATTTCACTAATTACTAAATTCCTACAAATAAGTGGGTTAATTTTGGGCAAATCACCACATTCTGTAAAAGCTTGGGTGGAAACCTCACAAACAAAGGGAGGTGAGAAAATTGTTATCGTACCTAAATCAATATTAACTTGCTCACCAGTATCGGATCAAAAATAATCTAAGGTAAAGTTATCTTCTATAGGCTGGCATATATTGTAGTAGTTGTAATAAAAGAAATCTAATGCAAAATAAATTTCATTGGTAGTTGGATCGTTTGATACCACAAAACCAAAGTCGTTAGCTGAGTTTTATCCAATCCCATTAATATCAATTGCTTAAATATCACCATCAAATGTTTTACAAGTGCTAATATCTGAATATCCGCCAATACCTTCTATTGGCCCTTCGCAAATTTTACCATTTGCGACAACTAAGGCAGCCGAACCACTTTGGCATTTACCGCAGCCAGGTTTTAATTTACATAAAACGAAAAGAAATCAACACCTGCATAATTGCTGCAATCGGGAGCGGGCCGAGCAAAGGAAGTCGCCTCAAATAAAAGTAGCGTTAAAAAGTTTTTTTATAAGTATTTAATTATAATATGATTTAATAGTTAATTATAAAGATGTAAAATCTTCTAAAAATTTAGACATACAAAACAGTACAAGAGGTTGGATGCGTGTTTAAATTTTTATTGCTTCAGTATTTTTTGATGATAAAGCCTCTGATTAGTGGCGCTAAAAATACTGATTAGGTAAATACCAGATTTTAAATCTTCAATATTTAAAACATTGGTATTAGTTAACTTGTTGTTTATAAGATTTTTGCCATTAATGTCTGTTAAGGTAACCGTAAAATTTTCAGTAAAATGTGTAGGGGCGAAAATCTGAACGGAACTTTTAGCAGGATTTGGCCATACCCTAAATTTTGGCTCTTCAAATTCTTCAATATCAATAATAGGGTTGTTTACAATTTTTACGCCCGTAGTATCAAATAAATAGCGCATTACAAAAACCATCATTTCCCCTTCCGAAGTCCAATTCCAAGTCAATGGCTCTGGGCCATTGTTTATATAAGTAGCTTTATGTATTACGCCGTTGGCAGGTATGGTTTCCAAAAAAGGATTGAAATAACGGGTTGGAGGTCGCTCATAATCGTACACCAAATTACTACAACCTGGCACACCACCAGAGCAACTGGCATCGTAAATATGCTTAGGCTGCTGGCCTGCAACAGGTTGATAAATATCATAGTCAACACTTGCTTTGTGGGCATGTGAGGTAAGCGACCATAAATATACTTTGGGTATAGGTATTGGAGATTTAAAGGTATCTATAAGCTCTATGCGTTCGCCATTATTAGGAATATAGATAGTAGTGTCGGGTATTAATTGTGTAAACATTAATTGATTGGCGGTACCCGGGTCTTGTGTTTCTACATTCACATAAACATCGCAAGCCATTACTGAGCTTGATGAAAAATTGATGTAATGGGTATTTAAATCTAACACGGTATTGGTGCGCCATTCAAAAGCACTTCCTTGTGGTAATTCTATCCGTTGGTTTTGTTGCGCTACATCTTCAAAAGTAGCATGATCGTGCCGATCCCAAATTCGAAGCCCAGCTTTTGTAGCTGCAACAAAGCTGTTCCAAAACTTCATTATAATAAAATGATGCGAACTTTGGCCCATAAAAGTTTCAAAAGCGGTTACCTCATACTTATCAAAAATATTATCTAACGGATATTTGTAAAAATATTCTTGCTCTGTACCAGGCGGCAAAAAATAAGGCCCAACGTGTATTTGAAAACCATTGGTTGGCACTGCTGGTTTTTCTGCAACAGATGGTATGCCGTTACCGCTATAATATTCTTCAATTACTGTTTTATCAACTACTGTTCCTTCAATTGGTGCGCCATATAAAATCCATTGCCTAACCATTTCTTTATCAACATCACTTATTTCAATGTTATGAAAATCGTCTTGTTCGCCTTCCATTAATGGGGCGTCTGCTGTAAAACCATTATTTAGTTTTCTAAAAATGTAGCTACGGTAAGGGTCGCCTTCATAAATTAAACGATTGTTATTTGCTTTTGCGGTTTCGTTTTGTGGTGGTTGATTAAGTATTTGTAGATGCACAAATTCTTTCTCTAAATCAAAATAAAGCTTACCCGCAGGATTTTCTACCCCAACATGGCAGTTTGCTGTGCCACAATTGGTTTTTAGTATGGTATAAGCATCATCCCAAGTAGATTGAGCATTTACACTTAATATTAAAAATAAAGAAAATAAAAACGAAAAGTAATGTTTGGACTTCATTATACTAAGTTAGTGAAAAAAAATGTTTTTACGAAAAATTATAGTGGTATTAGTGAGGTAAGTAAGGTGGCAACATTTAAAATATACACCTCAAAACAATATTACAATAGCAACAAAATAGATTACTTAACAAATATTACAACCGATCTTAAAGAAAAAATAAAAAAATATTAAAGCATAGTATTATTTTTGCTTTCTTTTAAAGTAAAATATTTATGGAAATAGCGGGTACCAATACTGCGGGTAGTGATATTTTGGCACTAAACGAAAAAATTCAAGTTGAAAGTCAGTTTATAACTCTTTTAACAGATGAGATTAAAAAAACAATAATTGGGCAAGAATATATGATAGAAAGATTATTAATTGGTCTTTTATCTCGTGGACATATTTTGTTAGAAGGTGTGCCAGGTTTAGCCAAAACTTTGGCAATTAATACCCTATCAGCATCAGTAAATGCTAAGTTTAGCAGAATACAATTTACGCCCGATTTGCTCCCTGCCGATTTAATTGGTACAATGATTTACAATCAAGCACAAAACAAATTTGCCGTAAAAAAAGGACCAATTTTTGCTAACTTTATTTTAGCAGATGAAATTAACCGTGCGCCAGCCAAAGTGCAAAGTGCTTTATTAGAAGCCATGCAAGAACGCCAAGTAACCATTGGCTCAGAAACCCACAAATTAGAAGAACCGTTTTTGGTATTGGCAACGCAAAACCCAGTAGAACAAGAAGGTACTTACCCATTGCCTGAGGCGCAATTAGATCGTTTTATGCTAAAAGTGGTAATCGGTTATCCTAACAAAGAAGAAGAAAAGCAGATTATGCGCATTAACGTATTACAGCAATTTCCGAAAGTACAACCTATAATAAAGCCAGAAACAATTATGCGGGCAAGGCAAGTAGTTAGAGAAGTTTATATGGACGAAAAAATAGAAAACTATATACTTGATATTGTTTTCGCCACGCGCGAACCAAAAACTTATGGCATTGGCAGTTTAGAGCATTTAATAAATTATGGCGGCTCGCCACGGGCAAGTATAAACCTCGCATTAGCGGCCAAAGCCTACGCATTTATAAAACGTAGAGGTTATGTAATACCCGAAGATGTGCGTGCTGTTTGTGAAGATGTAATGCGTCACCGTATTGGCATTACTTACGAGGCCGAAGCAGAAAACATTACGCAAGAAAACATTATTGCCGATATTTTAAATAAAGTGGAAGTTCCTTAACTTATTAATGGTACAAAAAACATAATTTATCATTACTAATTTATAATTAAATAGTTTGGAAACTTCAGAGTTATTAAAAAAGGTTAGAAAAATTGAAATTCGTACCAAAGGTTTGAGCAATCAAATTTTTTCGGGCGAGTATCACTCCGCATTTAAAGGCCGTGGCATGAGCTTTAGCGAAGTGCGAGAATATCAATTTGGAGACGACATAAGAGCCATTGATTGGAACGTTACCGCTCGCCTAAACACACCTTATATTAAAGTGTTTGAAGAAGAACGAGAGCTAACCGTAATGCTAATTGTTGATGTAAGTAAATCATCATTTTTTGGTACCGTAAACCAAATGAAGAATCATTTAATAGCAGAGCTGAGTGCCGTTTTTGCCTTTTCTGCCAGCAGCAATAACGACAAAGTGGGTTTACTAATGTTTAGCAACGAGGTTAATAAATACATTCCACCAAAAAAAGGACGGTCGCATATTTTGCGCATTATTAGAGAACTATTAGCTGCCGATAGTTTAGAAACCGGCACTACTAGCATTGCCGAAGGACTTCGTTTTTTTAATAATATAATGAAGAAAAAAAGCATCAGCTTTTTAATATCCGACTTTATGGATAATAACAACTATAAAGATGCCTTAAACATAGCCGCCAAACGGCACGATTTGGTGGGCGTTCACGTTTCTGACCCACGCGAGCAAAGTTTACCCAAAGTAGGGTTACTGCACGCCGTTGATATGGAAACTGGTAAAAAAATGTGGATCAACACCAACTCTAAAAAAGTGAGAGATGATTATGCCAACAATTTTCAGCAAAATTTAAGCACCTGTAAAGATATATTTTTGCGTTCTGGTTCCGATTTAATGGAAATTTCTACCGACCAAAAATATATAAAAACCCTAATGAGTTTTTTTAAAAGAAGAGGATAAACCAAGCCCAAGATTACATTATATAATATGAGTTTATTTTTTGAAGCGAAATATAATAACCATTTAAAAGCTTGGGTCCCGCTTTCCGCTCAAATCCCGCCCCCTAAAAAGGGATGCGAGATAACCGCTGCAATCGGGGCTAAATTATCAACGGTAACCCTATTCAAAAACTTCGCCTCATCCTTGTTTGTAAAATATATGAAAAAAAACAAAAGCTACAACCCAGCCTCCACATCTGTAACAAGTATGCACAACAAAAACGTTTTCGGCAACAGCTCCTCAATTGGTTTTAACCCATTGTATTACCTAACAATTGCCGTTTTAATTTTTATACCTGCCCTTAGCTCTGCACAAGTAGTAAAAGTAAGCACAGCAGTAGAAGATACCATTTACTTAATCGGTCAACACATACCACTAAACATTAACTTAGAACGCACAACCGATGTAACAGTACCATGGCCTTTTTTAGTAGATAGTTTAGGTAGCTTCGAAATAATAAAATCTGGTAAAATAGACACCACCCAAGCTGGCGAAAAATACATAGAACAACAGCAACTTATTTTAACCAAGTTTGATACCGGTTACTACGTAATACCACCAATAGAATTTGAGTATAAAGAAAATCGCCGTACCCAAATTGCCAAAACCGAACCCATTATTATACGAATGAACACCATGGAAGTGGACACCACCGCAGCCATAATGCCCATAAAAAATGTAATAAAAATGCCCCTTACTTTTAAAGAGAAATTACAACGAGCTTTACTAATAGCAGGTATTGTTTTGTTAGTATTTGGCATTCCACTTTTATTATATTTTTATTTTAAAAGAAGAAAAAAAGAAGCTTACCTACCACCGCCATTGCCACCTTACGAGTTGGCACTACAACGGCTAAACGAAGTACAAACAAAAAAGCTTTGGCAAGAAGGTAAAGTAAAACAATACTACATTGAGCTAACCGAAGTTTTACGAGAATACATTGGCGGCCGTTTCGAAATTAATGCCTTAGAACTAACAACAGATGAAATTGCCCCGCTCCTAAAGAAGAAAAAAGAAGTTACCAAAGGCTTATTTCGTAATGCAGTAGATTTACTTACCATTGCCGATTATGTAAAATTTGCGAAAGCCCAACCTTCAACCAAATACCACACCGATTCGCTTGAGCAAGTAAAACAATTTTTAAAAGCTACCAAACCAGTTGAAGAGATTGAAAAGGTAGAGACTAAGGCTTAGTTTAATAAGCAAAGGCTTTCATCACCTTTGGTGGGCTTTAATTGTGAAGATACCTAAGGTAAAAAGCATTGTGATTTTTTTTAAAAATCATACCTAAACATTATGTAGTTTTATACCAATAAAACACTTAATAAATATAAAACTTACTAAGTAAAATTATCAAAATAACTAATCAGCTATCCCTTCAAAAAAATACAGCTCAAACTAATTAAGAAAACTCCTTTTAAATTTCAAGCCAAATTTTCTTTATATTGTTATCCGAAATGTAACAATTTAAGTTTATGAAAAATCTAATTATAATAGTATTGAGCCTTGCTATATGTGGCCTAAGTTCTTGTAGCCAAGGGCAAAAATCATCAAACAATGAAACCACAAAAACAACAACCGACACTTCTAAACCCAAAACTGAAAAGCCAAAGACTGATCCTTTAGCCGCTGGTAAAAGAACATATAATACCTACTGCTTAACCTGCCATGGGCAAAATGGAAATATGGGGGCAAGTGGTGCACACGATTTAACCAAAACCGCACTTAGTTTTGCCGAAACAGTTACCGTAATAACCGAAGGAAGAGGATTAATGACACCGCATAAATTTTTGGGAAAAGAAAAGATTAATGCCGTAGCCAAATATATAGAAACCTTTAAAGTAAATTAATGTTATGAAAAGAAGAACTTTTGTTTATCAATCTGCCCTAACAACAGCCGCTTTTAGTGGATTAGGAATAACCGCTTGTAATAGTAAAACCAAACAAGTAACTACTCAAGCTGTTAAAAAAGTAGTAGAAACCAACGAAATGTTTCAACCTTTTTTCAAATTGTCTTTAGCACAATGGAGTTTGAACCGCAACATCTTTGCGGGCAAACTAAGCCCTTTCGCATTTGCCGCAAAGGCAAAAGAATTGGGTTTTGATGGCTTAGAATACGTAAGCGGTTTATACAAAAAAGAATACGAAGAGGCAGAAAACCAGTTGCAAGCCATAAAAAATATTACTAAAAAATTAAACGCAAAGGCTTCCGAATTTGGTGTAGAAAGCCTTTTAATTATGATTGATGGCGAAGGTGATTTAGGAAGTTCAGACAAAGCTATTCGTAAACAGGCGGCCGAAAACCATCATAAATGGGTAGATGCTGCTAAAGCTTTAGGTTGCCATTCTATAAGAGTAAATTTGTTTGGCGATGGTACAAAAGAAGCCCAATTAGAACAAGCCTCCGATGGTTTAGGCCAATTATGCGCTTATGGAAAAGATCAAAACATAAACGTGATAGTAGAAAATCATGGAGGCTATTCATCCGACCCAAAATGGTTAACTGATGTAATGAAAAATGTAAACATGCCCAACTGCGGCACGCTACCCGATTTTGGAAACTTCTGCATAGCACGTGAAGGCGGTGCAAAATGGGGCGCACCGTGTATTAATGAATACGAAGATTATTATGGCGCCGTAAAAATGATGATGCCTTATGCCAAAGCCGTTTCTGCCAAAAGCTACAACTTTAATGCAGCAGGCGACGAAACCAAAATAGATTATTACAAAATGTTGCAGGTTATAAAAGATGCCGATTATACCGGCTACATAGGCGTAGAATTTGAAGGCGAAGCCGATGAAGAAGAAGGCATTTTGGCCACCAAAAATTTGTTGATTAAGGCAGCAAAAAAAGTACAATAAGCTACGTTAAAATTTAATGAAAAAAATGGGAAAAATTAATAAAAACAAGCTTTTTCTTGCAAGTTGCCTGGCTTTAATTACTACGGCTATGACTTTTGCCATAAGAGCAAGATTAGAAACCGTTTTTGGGCCAGAAGGTATTGGCTTAACCTTAGAACAGCTAGGATATGCTTTTGCACCAGCTTTTTTTGGATTTACAATAGCAATGATTATTGGTGGACCATTAGTTGATTTACTTGGAATTAAAAAAATTACTTGGATTGCTTTTTTTACGCACGTTATTGGAATTGTGTGGACTCTAATGGCAGACTCTATGACTTCACTTTTTATAGCCACATTGTTTGTGGGTATAGGCAACGGCATGGTAGAAGCTGCTTTAAATCCCTTAGTGGCATCTATGTTTCCTAACAATAAAACTAAAATGCTAAATAGGTTTCATGTTTGGTTTCCTGGCGGCATTGTTATAGGAGCTCTTTTAGGTTGGCTTATAATGGATATTATGGGATTAAGTTGGCAGGTAATGGTCGCTACATTGTTTATTCCACTAATTATTTATGGTGTTTTGTTTTTTGGCCAAAAATTCCCCGTTACAGAGCGTGTACAAATGGGTATTAGTAATAAAAAAATGTTTAAAAGTGTATTAAACCCTTTATTCTTATTTATGGTGTTTTGTATGTTTCTTACTGCGGCTTCTGAGTTAGGGACTACACAACGAATTGAATCGTTATTAAAAACTTCTGTGGCGGCACCTTTACTTGTGTTAGCTTTCATAAATGGAATTATGGCTTTGGGCAGATTGTTTGCGGGTCAGGTAATTCACAAATTAAGCCCTTCTGGCATGTTGTTATATTCTGCAATATTCACTTTTATAGGGCTTTGGATGTTAACGATAACTAGTGGCGGAATGACATTTGTTGCAGCTGCTATTTTTGCCATAGGGGTTACTTTTTTTTGGCCAACTATGCTGGGTTTTGTGGCAGAATATTTACCAGAAACAGGAGCATTAGGTCTTTCTATAATGGGGGGTGCAGGTATGTTTTCAGTATCAATTGTGTTACCGATAATGGGCAAACTAATGGACGATGCTAGTGCTACAGAAGCGTTGCGTACAATGTCTATTTTGCCCGCAATATTAATTGTAGCATTTTTAGGCTTAAATTTTTATATGAAAAAACGAAAAGCATAATAACCAAATAGCCCTATATGCTAAAGCTTAGGCGTAATGGGTGCAGCTGGCATGTTTGCTACTGGTAGGTGGCAACCTATAATAGGTGGTTAGTTATATACTGAAAAAGAAAATGCTTTGCAAGAAGGCTTATCAGCCGATGCAGCAGATTTAGTTGCCGATTAGGACACTTTAGATAACTTGGCAATTTTTCCTGCCATATTAATTATTGCTTTTAGTATTTTGTATTTTTATGTAAGAAAAAAATATGAGAAGCGAAAAGCGCATTGATGAGAAAGGTGATGTTTTTATAAAAGGTGTCACCTTTTTTGAGAAGTTTATTGAGTTGGTTGACATTTAACTGTGATAGTGTTTTTGCAAATTTTAAATTGGTGTGCAGCTCGCTTGCAAAATTTTTTACGGAGAACATTGCTTTCAAAATAGCCCCGATTGCAGCGGTTATGCCTTTTGCCGCGTTGGCCTTGAAGCGTTGGCAAGGCATTTGAGCGGAAAGCGGGACGGGTGTATCTACAAGGTTCAAATGTTTTGCTTCAAAAAAAAATGAGTTAAAGGTTCAATTTTTTGTTAGATCAACTTCTTTTTCGAGCAAACCATTTTTACTAAATATATTATTATTTACTTTTAGGCAGCTAATAATAATGGCATTATTTTTGAACATTATAATCTAAAAAATTATGGTTTCAAAGCTCTTTTTTATGATGGTTGGTATAATGCTGACACAACTAACATTTGCTCAAAATACTATTTTTTCAGGAACACAAATTTACGATTATAACCAAAATAACTATAAACAAGTTGATGAAACTTATGCAAGCCTAAGCGACAAAGTTAAGACTTTTAAAGTTTTCGAAATACCTTTGCAACAAATAAACGACTACGTTTACACCAACTTAAATGAACCCGATTTTATTTTACACCTTAGTGAAAGTTACCATTGGCAATTTAATTTAAAATTGCACAATATGTATGCCCCCGACTACAGAAAATCGACACAAAAAAACAATAAAAAAAGAGCTGTAGAACTAAAAAGCCCAAAGCCATTTACCTTTAGAGCTAGCGTTAATAACGATGAGACTAATATTTCAACACTAAGCATAAAACAAGATTTATTTATAGCTAACATTATTGAAAATGATGCGGAATTTTATGTTGAACCTTTGAGCTTTTATATTAAAAATGCACCTAAAAATTATTTTGTAGTTTATGAGGCAGGTGCCACAAAAGCCATTTTAAATGAGGTGAGTTGTAGCCAAGGGCACTTACCCTTGGCCAACGCAAAAGCTTATGATAGCAACAGTAATTTAAAAACTGCAATGGAAGTATGTGCGGAGTTGGCGATTGCTTATGATCAATCTTTTAAAAATTTTTATGGTTCGGCTTCAGCAGCTGAAACTATGTTAGCTACCCGTGCAAATGCGGTGGCTGCTTTTTATAATACAAATTTTTTAATAGATTTTAAAATTATTGAGTTTTACGAAGCTGCTGCCAACGAAATAACACCAGATAATAATACTACACCTTGTCAAGAAGTTTTTCCAGACTGTTCTGACGGTACAATATTAGATGATTTTAGGGAATGGGGAGAATCAGAAAATGATACGAATAGCGGTTTTACTTCCAATCCAGATGTAGCTACCTTTTTTACAGGAAGAGGTGTAACTAAATATTATGGTTACTCACATTTTGCAGGCATTTGTAACGAACGAGGTTATCATTGGGTAGAAGAAGATGTGCCTTACACCGAATCAAGAAAAACGAACCTTTGGATACACGAAATGGGACATACCTGGAATGCCTCTCATACCAGTGATGTCAATAATATGATGTATAGTGATGTCTCTACTGCCAATCCAATGACGGTTGCAAATAGCTCAACAAACTCAATAACTACCCATAAAGATTCAAGAGCTTGTTTGGATGCAGGGTATTGTGAAGCCGTAACTGCTCCAATTGCTTCTTTTGATAGCCAAATAGATAATTGTAATAAGTTAGTTCAATTTAATGATAATTCAACCAATACACCACAAAGTTGGTTATGGGATTTTGGCAATGGAAATACTTCAACTATGAAAAACCCAAGCCATACCTATTTTAACGATGGTACTTATACTGTTGTTTTAACAACAAGTAATAATTTGGGTTCCAGCTCATTTACCCAAGTTATTGCCCTTAGTGAAGAAGGATGTATTGATTGTATTCCGCTACTTTCTATAAGCCAACCTGTGGCAAGCGGCATATATAACAAAGCTGAAAAAATTGAATGTAACACTATTGTGAACGATTCAACAAATGTTGGTTTTATTGCGGGCAATAATATTATTTTAAATAGCAATTTTAACACCCCCGCTACTACAAATTTTAGCGCATCAATAGTGCCCTGTAAAGATATATGCGATGAAGGTTTTGGTACTTTTTTAGGCCCTTATTTTACGGCAAGTACCGATCCATTTGGTACCTATTCTCTCAATAGTGTAACATTAACCATAGATGCAAGCAACAGCAATCGCCTCGTACACACCAATTTTTATGGCTGGCCAACCGCCGATGGCAATCCACCCGTTTATTTTGATTTGGATTGCACCAACAATACCATAACAGTACCGTCACAAAATTATACCACACCGTCAGGTTATGCGTTAACTATTAATGGAGGTAGTGGCACTTATAATTTCACCAACAAGCGTATGGAAATTATATTTAACGTTACCAATGTTAATGATGGTGATTTTACAATAACGGAGGTTTTTACTCCATAGCAAGTAAGTGCATGTATCTTTAATCAACTCAAAATTTCATGCTCAACTGTATCCTTTTACGTGCAACATCAATTTCAATCACCTTCACTTTTACTGCTTGATCTAATTTTAAAACCTCGGCAGGGTCGTTAATAAAACGGTTAACAATTTGCGATTTGTGTATCAAGCCATTTTCTTTAATCCCAATATCTACAAAAGCCCCAAACTTGGTAAGGTTTGTAATTTTTCCATTCAACTCCATTCCAGCACTTAAATCGGTAATGGTTTTTATGGCATCATCAAATGCGATAGCTTTTGCTGCACCTCGTGGGTCTATTCCAGGTTTGTTCAATTCGTTAACAATGTCGGTTAAGGTTGGTAAGCCTACTTTGTTATTAATAAAAGTTGGTAAGTTTAGTTTGTCGGTTAATGGCTTATTAGTAATTAAATCTGCAACTACACAGTTACTTGCTGTTGCCATTTTTTTTACTAAAGCATAACGTTCTGGGTGAACTGCACTAGCATCTAAAGGATTGTCACCATTTTTAATGCGTAAAAATCCGGCTGCTTGTTCAAAAGCTTTTGCCCCTAAACCTTTTACTTTTAACAAAGCTTTACGGTTTTTAAAAGCGCCATTTTCGTTTCTATGGCTAACAATATTAGCAGCCACTTTTGGCCCAATACCAGCTACGTATTGCAACAAATGTTTACTGGCCGTGTTTACATTTACCCCAACCTCATTTACAGAAAACATTACCATATTATCTAAATTCGCTTTCAGTTTATCTTGCGCTACATCGTGCTGATATTGGCCCACTCCAATACTTTTTGCATCTATCTTTACCAACTCTGCCAAGGGGTCCATCAACCTTCGGCCAATAGAAATAGAACCCCTAACAGTAGCATCCAAATCAGGAAACTCTTCCCTGCCAATTGCTGATGCGGAATAAATAGAAGCTCCTGCTTCACTAATCAAATACACTTCAATGTTAGTGTTTTTTGGTAAGATGCTTTTGATAAAATGTTCGGTTTGTCTTCCTGCAGTTCCGTTACCAATGGCAATGGCTTCTACTTTGTATTGTTTAATTAATCGCAGAACGCTTTCTGCTGCTGCTTGTGTTTTATTTTGTGGTGGATGCGGAAAAATAGTACTGTTAAAAACTAAGCCGCCTTGCTTGTTTAAGCAAACCAATTTGCAGCCAGATTTAAAACCAGGATCTAAGGCCATTACGTTTTTTGCCCCCAAAGGTGCACTCATTAACAACTGTTTTAAGTTGTTACTAAATATAGCAATGGCCTCTTTGTCGGCTTTTAGTTTGGCATCATTTCGCAACTCAGTTTTAAGGCTGGGGCTTAGTAATCTTTTAAAAGCATCTTTTATAGCTATCTCAATTTGTGTTGCTGCTGGGCCACCACTTTTAATAAAAATTTTATGTAACTTCTCTTGGGCCTCTATTGCATCAACATCTAATTTAAGTTTTAAAAAACCTTCTTTTTCTGCACGTAATATGGCCAATAACCGATGGCTTGGTAGTTTTTTTACTGGTTGACTAAACTCAAAATAATCTTTATACTTTTGTGCTTCGGCTTTTTTCTTTTCCACTACTTTAGCTTGTATTATTGCTGTTTTTTGAAACTGTTTGCGCAAAATATTTCTGGCATAAGCGTGTTCGTTAATCCATTCGGCAATAATATCGCGCGCACCTTGCAACGCTTCATCTTCACTTAAACCACCTTTGGCAAAACGAAATGCTTGTTGTATAATATCGTTTTGCTTTTGCGCCATTATAATTTTTGCCAGCGGCTCTAAATCTTGCTCCCTCGCCTTTGCAGCTCGTGTTTTTCTTTTGGGTTTATAGGGCAAATATAAATCTTCTAACAGTTTACCATCAAAGCAATGTTCAATTTTGTTTAACAGCATTTCATTATTGATGCCTTGTTCTTTTAGGCTTTCTAAAACGGTGGTTTTTCTTTTGGCTAAGTCTTGCAGTTTTTTGTATTCGTTGCCAATTTGTTCTATTACCACTTCATTTAAACTACCAGTAGCTTCTTTACGATATCGGGCAATAAAAGGAATGGTGCCGCCTTCTTGCAAAAGTTTTACTACAGCATTTACATTGTCTAAACCTAAGTTTAATCTTTTAGAAATTAATTGTTCCAATACTTCTGTTTATGTTTTGAAAAGCAAAGTTAGATAAAGTGAACGAAGTTGAATAGACTAAACTAACATCTTTTAAATAGACATTAGTTATTATTTTTATAGAAATGAAACTATTTTTACATTAGCATCATAACAAATAAATTAAAAAACTATGAATTTCAAAACCTTAACTATCCTACTTATTGCTTTTATTTTTATCGGCAACTTTTCAATATGCCTAGCCGACCAAGTAACTATTGTATTCGACAATCCTCCACCTTCAAATTTAGGTTGTTATGATGCTTGGGTTGAAGATGGGTTTACGATTGAGATACTTCCGCAATCTATCAATAATAATTGTGTTCCACCAAATTTGCATGCGAATGGTATTTGGATAATCAGTCCAATTTCTATAGATGTATCTCATTTAGGAGATATACAGCAAATAGTAGTTAATGGAAACAATGCTTGCCCTCCTAATACTTATTTTAAATTATATAACAATGGGGTTGAGATTGATGATATTGACGGTTCAGGTTACTTTAATGGAAATCTTTACTATAATAACTTGAACGAATATGATATAGATGAGTTTCTTGTTTTAGGTTGTGAGTTTACATTAAATTTAATTACAATCAAATACACACCTAATGAAACCTGCCAACCTCAAAACCTTGTTAACGCACGCTCTGGTGGTTTTTATGTAGATGAAGCCTGCCATGGTGTTATTTTAACTGCGCCAGATGGTAGTTGCTATAGAGTTAAAGTACAAAATGGTGGAGCTTTGGTAAGTGAAGTGGTAAGTTGTCTGTAAGATAAATTTAATCTTACCAAAATCACTTTTGCTGGCTATTCTTAAACTATTCTAAAGTTCCTTATCTTTCCATCATGAAACGAAAAATTAGAATGGGTATGGTTGGCGGTGGCAAAGATGCCTTTATTGGTAATGTGCATCGAATGGCTGCCCGCTTAGATGGTTGTATTGATTTAGTGTGCGGGGCTTTTAGTAGCAATCCTAAAAAGTCGAAAGCCTCGGGTAAAGCTTTGTTTTTACCAGAAAACAGGGTGTACACTTCTTACTACGAAATGTTTCAGCAAGAAGCCGAGTTGCCCGAAGAAGAGCGAATGGATTTTGTATCCATTGTTACGCCTAATCATTTACATTTTGAACCAGCAAAGTTGGCTTTAGAAAGTGGCTTTCATGTAGTATGCGACAAACCTGTTACTTTTAATATTGAAGAAGCCAAAGAACTAAAGAAAATAATAAATAAGAAAAAATTGTTGTTTGCCTTAACACACAACTATACGGGTTACCCAATGGTAAAAGAAGCCAAAGCCATGGTTAAATTGGGCCGGCTAGGAACAATAAGACGTTGCATTGTTGAATACCCACAAGGTTGGTTAGCAACAAGGTTAGAAGTTACCGGGCAAAAGCAAGCAGATTGGCGAACCGACCCCAACAAAAGTGGTAAAGCTGGGGCGATGGGCGACATTGGTACGCACGCTGAAAATTTATTAGAGTACATAACAGGTTTACAAATTACGCACGTTTGTGCCGATTTAAACACTTTTGTAAAAGGCAGACAGTTAGATGATGATGGTGCAATTTTATTGAAACTGCAAAACGGTGCAAAGGCTACTTTACTGGCCACTCAAATTGCTGCTGGCGAAGAAAACAATTTACGTATTCGTGTTTATGGTGAGAAGGGCGGATTGGATTGGAGTCACGAAAACCCAAATACTTTATTACACCGAACCTTAAATAAACCCTTACAAATGTTGCGAACAGGTGTTGGCAAACAAGCACAAACTACACAGGCTGCTATTAGAATTCCGGCGGGCCACCCCGAAGGATTTTTAGAGGCCTTTGCCAATATTTACAAAAATTTTGCTGTGACTTTATCGCAACAGCTGGAAGGAAAGAGATTGAAACCTCTAAATTTAGATTTTCCGACAATTGATGATGGCATACGTGGCATGCAGTTTATTGATAGGGTGGTGGAGTCGGCAGCATCTAACAAAAAATGGACAAAATTTTAGGGTGTTTTGTAGGGTGTTTTTAGGGTGTTTATTAAGATGCTTTTTATAAACAGTTTTTAATACGATCTTTAGCAAAAAAAAAAAAATTAAGCCATCTTACCAAAAACAAAACATACAGCATTAGTAAAAACAATAGCTAACAATTTAGGCTTCGATTTTTGTGGTATTTCTAAAGCAGAACAATTGCAAGAAGAGGCAGGCCAGTTAGAGCGATGGCTCAATAAAAATTATAATGGTAAGATGCATTATATGGAAAACCATTTTGATAAACGTATTGACCCTACCAAATTAGTGCCCGGCGCAAAATCGGTGGTAAGTTTATTATTTAATTATTATACCAATGAAAAGCAGGATGACCAAAGGGCACCTAAAATATCAAAATATGCTTTTGGTAAAGATTATCATTTTGTAGTAAAAGAGAAGCTGAAACAATTTATGTTTGAAATTGAGGCGCAAATAGGCGAAGTTGATGGCCGTGTATTTGTTGACTCTGCCCCTGTGTTAGATAAGCATTGGGCCAAACGTGCTGGCTTGGGTTGGATTGGTAAAAACAGCAACTTAATAAATAAGCAAATGGGTTCGTTTTTTTTTATTGCCGAGCTTATTATTGATTTGGAATTAACACCCGATGGCCCAATAAAAGATTATTGCGGCACTTGCACCCGCTGCATAGATGCTTGCCCAACAGATGCTATTGTTGATCCTTATATTGTAGATGGCAGCCGTTGTATTAGCTATTTAACTATTGAATTGAAAGAAGAATTGCCAACGGAGTTTTCTGACAAAATGGATAACTGGATGTTTGGTTGTGATGTTTGTCAGGATGTTTGCCCCTGGAATCGTTTTGCAAAACCACATAACGAACCACAGTTTAAACCAAATGAACAGCTATTAAAATTAAATACTACCGAATGGCAAGAGCTAACACAAGAGGTGTTTAGTGTGGTGTTCAAAAAATCGGCAGTAAAGCGTACTAAGTTTAGTGGCCTAAAGCGTAACATTAATTTTTTAAATAAAAATAAACCTTTAAAATAGCACCACCTATTTTTTCGGAAACCTCATTTTATATTTTGCATCAACTATACCCTTCGAAATATTGGTGAGTTGTTTTTTAAGTAAACGTTTCTTCAATGGTTTTAAATAATCAATAAATAAAACACCTTCAATATGATCGTATTCGTGTAAAATCACCCTTGCATTTGTACCCGTAAATTTTACTTGATGTTTCTTAAAGTTTTCATCATAATAAGTAATTGTTATGTCGGGTTCGCGCGTTACATCTTCCCGAATGCCGGGTATGCTTAAACAACCTTCGCTGTATGCATAAGGTTTTCCGTTGTTTTCGGTTATGGTTGCATTTATAAAAACTTGCTTTACTCCCCTTTCTTCTACGTTACCCTCTTCGTCTTCTTCTACTTGTAAAGTATCTACTAAAAATAAACGAATGGATAAACCAACTTGTGGAGCTGCTAAACCTACACCATTAGCTTTATACATGGTTTCCCACATATTTTTTATTAGCTGTTTTAAGTTAGGATAGTCTTTATCTATTTCAGCTGTTTTTTTACGCAACACCGCATCACCATACGCTACAACTGGTAATATCATTCTTCAGTTATTTTACTTTTGTTTTGAAATTCGCTCATAAAATTTTGCAAAATAATTGTTGCACTCACTTCATCTATTAAGGCTTTATTTTTACGTTTTTGCTTTGGCACACCACTTTGTATTAATGAAGCCATGGCTTGCTTAGAGGTACTATCTTCCCTCTGAAAATACTGTGGTATAGATGGGTACATATTATACAATACTTTAGCAAAACCCTCAATATTGTTATTTATTTTATTTGGCGTACCATCCTTATGTAGCGAGTTGCCAAAAACAAATGTATCTACATCGGTGTCTCTAAAATAATCTTTAATATAAGGCAACAAATCTTTAGTATCTACCGTATTTAAACCAGTAGCAATTAATTTTAGTGGATCGCTTACTGCAATTCCGGTACGTTTTAAACCATAATCGAAAGCCATTATTCTAGACATATTGCAAAGGTAGTATTTTTGAATTGGCAGCGATAATAAGCCAACGCTAACTTTTTTTTATTTATCAAAAAATGTTTGGTATAGTTTTAGTAGTGCAATAAATTTAATATTAATTTTCATTTCAAAACTATTTATAATATGCATAAAAAAATTTCACATTACTTATTTATTTGTTGTTTCTTATTTATTTTCAGCAATTCATTTGCTCAAATTACAATTGATTTTTCTCATAAACGAGGGTTTTACACAAAAATTTTTAACTTAAATGTAAATGTAATTGGAGATAATGTAAAAGTATTATATACTATTGATGGAAGTGAACCTACACAAACCCATGGCTTTAGTGTTGATAATACAAATTCATTTAGCATCTCTAAAATAAACCGATCTACAGTGGTTAGGGTATTTGCTTATAACAATGATAATAGTGCAACTGCCACCCAAACTTACTTATTTACAAAAGATGTGTTTTCGCAAAATAATAATAGGGTTGTAAACGAATTGCTATTCCCAAGCTTATGGGGTTATGGTACTTCATTTAGCGATGTTGTTTCGTGCAGAATACAAGCTGCAAATTATGAAATGACTATTGATGAATGTTTTACCAACGAAATAGACTATGAGCAAAAGCTTTATGATGGCTTGATGCAAATACCTACTATGGCCATTTCATTAGATAAGCAGCAAATTTTTGGAGCAGATAGTGGCCTGTATGTTTACCCAGTAGATAAGTCAGATGACTGCTATACTTTACCAGAAAATGTAGATAGTTGGGAAAGAAAAGCCTCTGTAGAAATTTTTAATGATGTACAAGGTGATGAAAAATTATCAGCTCAAGTTAATGCTGGTTTAAAAATTAGTGGTTACAGCTCAAGATATTTAGATTTTTACAAACATAGCTTTCAACTAAAATTTAAAGAAAAATATGGTGCTTCAAAATTTGAGTACCCTTTATATGGAAAGAAAGGTATCAACAGTTTTAAAAACTTAGAGCTAAGAATGATTGCACATTCTTCGCCACACGATTGGGCAGAATCGAGAAGAGAAGAAAGTCAATATCATAAAGACAACTGGGTGCGTAATTTGCAAAAGCAACTTTCTGGAGATGCCTCATCTGCTAATAGCAAGTTTTTTCACTTGTTTATAAATGGTTTATATTGGGGTATTTATGATGTTTGCGAAAGGCCAGATGCCAATTATATGGCAGCTTATTATGGAGGAGCACCAGCTAATTATGATGTAATTAATCATACAGGAATTGATAATGGCAATGATGATGATTATAAGTATATGTATGATGTAGGACATTCTATTTACGACACTATTTTAACAAACCCTGTTACCAACCAAGCAACAGGCGAGGTGTTTTACAATACTAATATAATTGCAAATGAAGAGCGAGCAAATAGTTTTTATAAGGAGATTCAAAATTATTTAGATGTTGAAAATTTTATTGATTATAGTTTACTAAACTTATATTTGGTAAATGCTGATTGGAGCGATAATAATTGGTGGGCTGCACGAGATAGAGAAAATGGTAAATTTCAGTTTTTTGCTTGGGATTCAGAAATAGTTTTAAATATGGCAGGTATAAGTAATCAAGTATTAATTTATGCTGGCAATTCAAATAATCGATATAAATATAACCCAATTGATTTAAACCAAAGGCTTTTAGATGTACCTGAATATAAAATTAAATATGCTGATCACATTCAATGTAATTGTGTTGAACAAGATGGTGTTTTAAACCCTAAGAACTTAGCCACTTCATATAAAGCTGCCGAAGAAAAAATTCACAATGCTACAATGCTTGAATTTGCAAGATGGGGAAATGCCAGAAAAGAAGACATTCGATACGAACCAATTTGCTTTGATGTAATTGAAAAAACCGTGCAAGATTATGAAGCAGAAGTATTTCCTAATTTATTAACCAATATGTTACTTTATTATAGCAATCCTATGGGCGCATATAACTTGTTTCCTAACTATATTAGTAAAGTAAACCGTAATGGAGAATCTGTTATTGAAGAAATCTATAATTTTAAAGCAGTTCAGTATTCAAAATTTGGTGGTACAGTTGAAGAAGGGTACCAATTGACCTTAACTAACCCCAATGAAGTAGGTAATATTTACTACACAATTGATGGTACCGACCCCAGAAATGTAGACGGAACCATTGCTAGCAAAGCAATTAAATATACAGGGCCACTTATTATAAATGAAACAAGCGAAGTAAAAGCTAGGGTATTTGCCGAGACTTTTAGTTACAAAGATCGGGGTATCAAAACTATTAATAATTTATGGACCGCAATGTGTCCCAGAAAATTTTATATGCCAGAAGAAGCACCACAGGAAGAACAAGAAGAAGCACCAGTTTCAATTGATGCTTATGCCAACTCTGCTATTAAAGTATTTCCAAAGCCGGTAAAAAACCAGTTAAATATTACAGGTTTGCCTGCACAAGTAAATAATGTTGTAAAGGTGTTTACTATAAATGGGCAAGTATTAATAGAAGAAAATATTACTGCAACTACCAGTATTTTAAATACAAATAGTTTACACAATGGACATTACTTGGTAACCGTAAGTAAAAACAATGAAGTTATATTTGTTGATAAGATTATAAAAATGGATTAGTAATGCGGAGAACATAAATCTTCAGTTATATTAAAACCATTTTTTGATAGGCGAGGCGAAAAACGCAGACTTTGTGGGGCTAAAGCGCGGCTTTTCAACAAAGTATATCGGCAAATGGTAAAGACAAAATGTAGATTTATTTTTGTAGCCCTACTTAGTTATAATCAATAAAAATTTTTGTTTGTATAGTGGCATTTCTGATAAAGGATGCCACTTTTTTTTTGTGTTAAATAACTATTACTCAAAGTAAATAGTTGCAAAATAGCGTAATTATATTTAAAGTCGTACATTCGTAAATATTACTCAAAGGTAATAGTTGATTATGGAAAATATTGCAGGTAATAATCCAGTTTCTGGAGAAAATTTTTTTGGGAGAGAAAAGTTTGTAAGGCATTTATTTAGTCTCTTAAAGAAAGGCAATAGCTTTCTGTTGCTTGGTATTAGAAGAACGGGCAAAAGTTCAGTTATTGAAGAAATAAAGAGGCGAATAATAAATGAAGGTGAAATAGAAATAGTTTATCTCAATTGTCAAAGTTATAAAGGAATTGAGGAGCTTTATAAAGAGCTTTTTCTTTCCCTTCCAAGAGATTTAGGAGAACGGCTTTCCCGTTATTTGAGCGGCACGAAAAAAATTCCAAAACAAATAATTGATGTTATTTCAGACCACATTGAAGAGGTGAAAGTTGCCGGCACCGGTGTAAAGCTTCGCAATACTATTATAGATTACGCAGACCCTTTAAGAATAGAAATCAGTAAATTCTTTTCAAAAGAAAAAAAGCGCATCATACTACTTATTGATGAATTACCTTTTTTGATAGAAAAAATTAGTCAATCCGATAAGGAAAATATTTTAGACGAAATTGAATCGATACTAATAACTTTACGAGATTGGCGGAATGCCAAAATTGCTATGGCGGTTTGTGGTTCGCTTAACTTGCACCAACAATTAGAAGAACTTGGTATTTCAAGAAAATTGTTAGCCGGTTTAATTACCCAACGGTTGCCCACATTTACAAAGGAAGAAGCAAAAGGCTTAATGCAAAAGCTCAATGAAAGTTATCAAGTTAATTTAGGTGTTGAAATAATTGAGCAAATGATATTGCTGCTACCTGATTATGTTCCTTATTTTATCCAGTACTTTTTTCACGTTGTTCAAATTTATGAAGGACAATTGACTGCTGATGTAATTGAAGAACTTTACAAAGAGGAGGTGTACCAACGATTAGACGATGATTTTATTTATCAATTTCAAGAAAGGTTGAAAGCATTTAAAGGAAACGACCAGGCTACGGCACGCAACATATTAGCATACATAGCCAAGCAGCAGCCAGTACATACTAATGATATTTTAGAAAATATTAAGGCAACAAACACTTATGAAATTTTAATAAAACTGAGAGTTCACGAATTTATAACAACAAATAGTGATTTAAAATATCACTTTACACTAAATGTAATTAAAAATGAGTGGGAAAATTTAAATAGGTAGTTATGAGTGTTTATATATCAACTTTCAATCCTCTTAGAATGGAGGAGCAGGAATTTTTGGCTTTAGCTACGGGCAGGGAACATTTATTGAAAAAGGTATTGATAGAAATGGAGCGATGCCTTAAACCTCAAAGCAATCATCATTTTTTATTGCACGGTTCACGTGGAATTGGAAAATCGTTTTTCACTAAGTATTTGAAAATTCATTGTAAAAGAGAGCCACTATTTGATAACAGCTTATTTGTTCAACTACCGGAAGAGCAAAGCAACCTTCAATTTGTGGGTGATTTAATTGACATGCTTTGTGCTGCTATTCAAAATCAATCTTTTCAAAACGTGCAAGCCAAATGGGAAGTAGATGATACTGCCTGGAGAAGTTCTGTAAAAAAACTAAAGCAATTAATTAAAGAACAAAAAGCCAACAAGCCAGATTTCCACCTCTTTTTTTCGATGGAAAACCTGCAGGATTTTATTCCACAATTAGATGAAATTGAAAATGGACGACTGCGTGAATTTTTAGAACAGTTTAAAGATGTGAGTTTAATTGGCACCAGCGTTCGACCAGATTTAGATAATAATTACAACAAACGTTTGTTCCATGTGTTTAAAAAATATACACTCAAACCCTGGACTTTAGATGATTGTTTGGCTTATTATGATAAAAGAGTAGCCTATCTAAAAGAAAAGGGCGAAACACTAACAGATGTAGCACTCAACCGCCAAAAGGTAAAAGCCATCTCTGTTTTTACAGGAGGAAGCCCACGAATTGCCGTAATATTAAACCGTTTGGTTTTAGAAGAAAATATTAAAAGTGTTGCTGATACTTTGCGTGGCATTATTGATGAGCTAACTCCGTACTATCAAGATTTAACCAAAGCTATGCCGCCGAAAACCAAATTGTTATTTGACACCTTAATCCGCAACGGCGAAAATATGACTCAAAGCAAATTGGCGGAGTTGTTGGGTAAACAGCAAAACGTAATTTCAAAACCATTTAGATGGTTGAAAGACAATTTTTATGTGAGAGCTGTTAAGCAAAAGCAAGGCAATACTTATCATTATTCGGTAAATGATAGGATGTATAGTTTGTATTGGCAGCAACGTGAGATGTTGAGTGAAGGTCAATCTATAATTGCTTTGTTGGCTGGTTTTCTATTTCAGTTTTTTGGGGAGAGGGAATTGCTTGAAAAAACAAAGGAGGCTATAGCGGAGAAATCTCCGATAGGAAAGCTTTTACTAAAGCTCTATCATGAAGATAATGAATTTGATATTATGAGTGATAAAGAGAGAGAGAAATATTTTATTAAAAGAGAAGAAGATAGATTGGATGACATTGATAAATTCTCTGTAAAAATTAAGGAACAAAAAAAAGTAGTAAGTAAAACTCCAACTTATGGAAGCTATAATGATTTAGGAGCAAAATACTTATCTTATTGGTTGCTCAAAAATGAAGAAAACATCTTAAATAAAGCAATAAAAAGTTGTGAGCAAAGCATTGAGATAAGAGAGAATGAATCAGCATATCATAATCTTGCGTATGCCAAATTGTTTAGTGGTGATGTAGATGAATCAATAATATACTTCAAAAAAAGCATTGATTTTAATCCAAGAAATATTGCTAATTTATTTGGAACCGGTGAATTAATGTATTCAAAAGATCGATTTGGTTTGGCCTTAAAATTTTATGAAGCCGGCTTGTCGTATGAACCTCAAAATTATGGTGCATTAATTGATGTTGCGCATCTTCATTTTATTTTGCATAATGACAACAAAGGCTTTGAGTATTTAGATAAAGCTTCAAAAGTTGATGAAGAAATAAAAGCAACATATAAAAACAAAACCTCGCATCAGGATATGTTCTATCATTCAGCAGGTAAAATATTAGATTTTTCTCGAAACCGGACAAGACCTGAATTGTTTTCTGTATTAATGACGATTATAGATTTCTTTAAAAAAGAGGAAGTAGGCAATTGGTCGTATTCTTATCCTCTACAAACTTTTTTACAGAGACTTTACATTTTTGGGGAAATTGATTTAATGTTGGATGTGATTTCTGAGGTGAGAGGTTCTATTAAAAAGAAAACCGGAATGGATGATTTTTTATCTTCTTTAGAGTATGTTTTTTCTATTCCCTATGTACTTGATAAATTAAATATGGAACACGAATCTTTCAAAAAACTGCCTTTTGGTATTCCTCTCTTTTTGCAGAATTTGAAATATGCGAAAGAAAGATTTGAAAGCGGCAAAAAAATATATTGATGATGAAACTAATAGAACTCATATCAAATTCAAAACCTCGCTCAACCGTATTGCGACCGTTCTACTGGGTGATGATTATTTTTTTCAGCTTAATTTGCATTTGTATTTACAACAAAGCTGATTGGTGGATTCTGTTAGTACCACAAGAGCTTGAAGCGGTTGCCAACATTCTATTATAAACCTAATGAAGTTATTAGTTTTATAAATAATAGTAAATATATTTACGAATGATTATTTTCACCTTCTTTTAAATTTGAACGATCTTGAGCAGAGTAAACTATACATATTCCTACCTAAATTTAGAAACACCTTTTCAATTAGAGCAAGGCGGTGTTATAGAACAACCAGTTATTGCTTATAATACTTATGGCAAGCTTAATACCAATAAAGACAATGTAATTTTTATTTGCCATGCCTTAACCGCTAACTCCGATGCCGATGATTGGTGGCACGGCTTGTTTGGTGAAAATGACATTTTTGATTGGGATAAGCACTTTATTATTTGTGCCAATAATTTGGGTTCCCCTTACGGCGGTAGTTCAGCAAAACAAATCAATACAGCAAACGGTAAAATTTATGGCTTGGATTTTCCTTTTTTTACTATCAGAGATACCGCCAATTTTCACATAGGTTTATTAAAACATTTTAATATTGATAAAATTAAAATGCTTATTGGAGGCTCTTGCGGCGGCAACATTGCGCAAGAAATTGCTTATACATTAGGCGACCGAATAGAAAACTTGGTATTATTATGTTGTTCTTCGAGAGAAACACCTTGGGCAATAGCTATTCACCAAGCGCAACGCCTAATTTTAAAAGCAGATAAAACCATTGATAATAAAACAGCAACAGCAGGTATTAGCGGTTTAAAAGCTTGCCGTGCAGCTGCGCTACCCTATTATCGCACACAAAAGTCATTTAATTTAAGGCAAAACGAAATTAGTTTAAATATAGTAGATAACTTTAGAGCAAGCAGCTACATTAATTACCAAGGAGATAAATTTATAAAGCGCTTTAACGCACAATGTTATTACACCCTGCTAAACGCTTTAGACACACACAATATAGGTAGAAACCGAAATAGTATAGAAGAAGCACTATCAAAAATAAGTGCTAATACGGCCGTTATCGGTTTTCAGTCAGATTTGTTAATACCCACAAATGAACAACAGTTTTTGGCAAAGCATATACCTAATGCCACCTATTACGAAATTAAATCTATTTACGGACACGATGCCTTTTTAATTGAACACGACTATATTAGAAAAGCGATAAGATCAAAAATTAAAATTTAAACTAATAGAAATATGAAAAAAGAAACATTAGCCATACACGCTGGCTACACTACAGAACCAACCACAAAATCGGTTGCCGTACCAATTTATCAAACGGTTGCTTACGAGTTTGATAATGCCCAACATGGGGCCGACTTGTTTAACTTAGCCATACCCGGTAATATTTACAGCAGAATAATGAATCCCACGTTAGATGTGTTGGAGCAACGTATGGCTGCATTAGAAGGTGGCATTGCAGCATTAGCAGTTAGTTCTGGAAGTGCGGCGGTAAACTATGCCATTATTAACTTGGCAGAAGTAGGAGATAACATTGTTTCTACACCGCAATTATATGGTGGTACTTATACCTTGTTTGCGCATATGCTGCCTAAATTAGGTATTGAGGTGAAATTTGCAAAGAGCGATAGCGCCGAAGATTTAGCAGTTTTAATTGATGATAAAACCAAAGCGGTTTATTGCGAAAGTATTGGTAACCCAGCAGGTAATATATGCGATTTAGAAGCTATTGTCAAAGCTGCCCATCAAAAAGGTGTTCCTGTAATATGTGATAACACAGTAGCAACGCCTGCCATAATAAAACCTATTGATTATGGAGTAGATATTGTAGTACACTCTTTAACCAAATATGTAGGTGGCCACGGTACTACAATTGGTGGTGTTATTGTTGATAGTGGCAAATTCGATTGGCTTAAACACGCCGATCGTTTTCCACAATTTAGCCAACCAGAGCCAAGTTACCACGGGGTAATTTATACCGAAGCAATGGGGCCGGCAGCCTACATAGCAAGGGCGCGAACGGTAGCTTTACGTAATACAGGTTCTTGTTTGGCGGCTTTAGCTGCATTTCAAATATTGCAAGGTTTAGAAACGTTACCCTTGCGTATGGAACGCCACTGCGATAACGCACTTGCTGTAGCCGAGTTTTTAGAAAGTAATGAAAATGTAGAATGGGTAAGCTATGGTGGTTTAAGTAGTAGCAAATACAACAGCTTAGCGCATAAATATTGCCAAGGCAAACCTTCTTCTTTACTAACCTTTGGTATAAAAGGTGGTTTTAAAAATGCCGTTAAATTTTATGATGCCTTAAAATTGTTTAAGCGTTTAGTAAATATTGGCGATGCGAAATCTTTAGCTTGTCACCCAGCCAGCACCACGCACCGCCAGCTAACCGATGATGAACAAATTAAAGCAGGTGTTACACAAGATCTAATTCGCCTATGTGTAGGTATAGAACATATTGATGATTTAAAAGAAGATTTGAGTCAGGCGTTTGATGCGGTGAAGTAGGTGAAGAAGCGGTGTTCTTTTCTTTTTAATTCTGTGTTAAGTTTCTATTGTTTTAACTGATACCAATTTTTGCTACAGAGGAAGCTATGACACGAATATCTTCTTTATTATAATTTATAAGAAGACTCAACAACACCTACTAAGGAGTAGGTGGGTTCAAATATAACGACTAAAAGTCGTTATACTGCCCGTCAGGCTGCAAATTCGTGTAGTAAAACGGAACGGATTGCGCAGCATCTTCTTGCTTAGCCTTGGCGGATACTGCGCATTTAAAGGGAAACATTATTTACAGTACCAACCAAGTTACTGGCTTTTTTTTGAAAGCCAAGAAGGTGGCAAATATAGTGCAAGTAGTGTTCAGAAAGTTTAAAGAAAAGCATCAAAACAACAGAAATTTACACACAAGTATTAAATATTAACAATAAACTGTGCAAAGTCCATTAGATGATTTATATTTGAATATGAAAATAAACAACAACAAGCAAAACAATAAAAAAGCTAACGATAATAGTGCTGCTAAATGAAATATATCAGTAACTGGTGTTGATATATAATGTTAGCTGCAGGCTAAAAAAAAAGCCACCACACGGTCAAGCACATTTATTTTTTGCCAACGCTAAAAGCCAACGCACAAAAAAATAAAAGAGCTTGCCCTTCCCCACCGCCACCCAAATAATTTAATCCGAATTTATAGCTTGAAATACAAAATCTATTCTTAGATTTGGACAATTATTGTCCCGAATATATTTTCAGGAAAAACATAGCGGAATGAATACGAAACAATCATTTGGAGAGTACTTGCGGAAATTAAGGGAAGACCAGAATCTTCCGATACGAAAAGTTGCATCAAAACTGGATATTGACCCATCAACATTGGGAAAAATTGAACGTGGCGAAAGAAGTGCTAATAAAGAAATGCTTCCAATATTGGCAGAATTATTCGGAATTGAGGAAAAAAATCTTGGACTTATTCTTTTTAGCGACAAAGTAGCTTATCAGATTATCGAAGAAGAAAATACAAACGAAATTCTAAAAGTAGCAGAAGAAAAAATTAAATATTTAAAAAATAAGAATCTTAAACAAGGTTCATTGGACTTAAAATAAATATGAATATTAAAGACCTTGTTAAAAAATATCACTCGAATAGAGAAGCATATCTAAAAGCGAATTACAACGAAACTCAGCTTAGGACAGATTTTCTTGACCCATTATTTGAAATACTTGGTTGGGACATTAAAAACTCGACTGGAAAACCAACTAACGAACGTGAAGTCTTGGTTGAAGAAGGATTAAAGGCAGATGTTAGTTCTAATACTAAAAAACCTGATTACACTTTTAGACTTTTTTCTGAACGAAAATTCTTTTTAGAAGCTAAAAAACCAAACGTAAAAATTGAAAGCGACAATGAACCTGCAAAACAAATTCGTAGATATGGTTTCACAGCAAAACTAAAAATTTCAGTTTTATCAAATTTTGAATATTTGGCAATCTATGATTGCTCTCAAAAAGTTGAAAAAGATGATGCAGTAACGAAATCTAGAATCAATCTTTATCATTACACGGAATATGAATCAGCTTTTGAGGACATAAAAAAACAGTTAGGTAATCAAGCCGTCTATTCTGGAGAATTTGACGAAACTTGGAAAGAAATTGAAGAACAATTAAAACTTTCAAGTGTAGATGACTTATTCCTTTCTCATATTAGCGAATGGCGAATCATTCTAGGAAAAGAAATTTACTCGCATAAGCCTGACCTAAATATTGAAGAATTAAACGACATTGTTCAATCTTATATTAATAGTATTATATTTTTAAGAGTTTGCGAAGACCGAAATTTAGAAACCTATAAAACACTTTTAAACTTTGCAGAAAATAATGATTTCGCTTCGCTCATCAAAAAATTCAAAGAAGCCGACAAAAAATATAACGCAGGTTTATTTAATCAACCTTTAACTGATAAGGTAATCTCTGATAGCTCTTCTGCATTTTGGGAAATAATCAAAGATTTATATTTCCCTGAAAGCACTTATTCCTTTTCAGTTTTTGCTTCCGACATTTTGGGAAACATCTATGAAATATTTCTTGGAGATCAATTAACGATAGAAAAAGATAAAATTCTCTTAAAAAAGAAACCTGAAAATATTGATAGAGATATTGTTACAACACCAACTTTTATTATTCAAGATATTCTAAGGCAAACGGTTGTAGAGCATTGCAAAAATAAAAGTGATGATGAAGTTCTAAATTCATCATTTGCAGACATTGCTTGTGGTTCAGGAGCATTTTTGCTGGAAACTTATCAATTATTACAAGATACACTTGTCGATTTCTATTTATTAAATGACCAAACAAAATTAATTCAAACATCAATAAACACTTTCAAACTGCCTTTTGCCGTCAAAAAGAGAGTATTAGAAAGTTGTATTTTTGGAATTGACAAAGACTACAATGCTATTCAAGCTTGTAAATTTGGATTATTATTAAAACTTCTTGAAAATGAAGATAATACAACAATAACGACACCTGCATTACCAACTCTTGACCAAAATATTCAGTTCGGAAATAGCTTAATTGAGCAATCTGAAACCAACAAAAAAAATCAAAACGAAATAAATCCTTTTAATTTCGGCAAAACTCGTTTTGATGTAATCGTTGGTAATCCGCCATATTTAGCGACAGAGCATATGAAAGAGTTTACACCTCTTGAACTGCCTATTTACAAATCGAAATTTGAATCATCTTTTAAGCAATTCGATAAGTATTTCCTTTTCATTGAAAGAGGTTTGGAACTTTTGAAAGATGGCGGATATTTTGGCTATATAGTTCCAAGCAAGTTTGCGAAAGTTGGAGCTGGAAAAAAACTGAGAGAATTACTTGTCAATAATAAAGCCATTCAGCAAATAATATCCTTTGGTGCAAATCAAGTTTTTCAGAATAAAACGACTTACACTTGCCTTTTAATTCTTAAAAAAGAAAAACTTGAACAAGTCAAGTATCTTGAGGTAAACTCATTAAAAAATTGGAAAACAAGAAATATTGGAAAGGAACATTTTGACGAATTCAAAATAGATTCTTTAGAAGCAGATGGTTGGGTGCTTTATCCAAGTATCTTAAAACCAATATACACGTCAATTGTTTCACAATCGAAGACATTAGAGGAGCTTATTGGTTCTGAAAACATATACAATGGCATTCAAACAAGTGCCAATAGCGTTTATATTCATTCGATAGAAAAAGAAGATAAACACTTTCTTTATTTCAAAAAAGATGGTGTCCAATGGAAAGTTGAGACAACATTAACTAGACCTTATTTCAAGACTTCTAGCGGAGAAGATAATTTATATACTTATCGTCCATTTTCGCCAAACTCATTTGTCATTTATCCTTATTTAAAAACTAAAAAAGGAATTGAGTTTGTAGAAATAGCTGATTTAAAAGTTAATTATCCTGAAACATACAAATTTTTACATCACTACAAGGGTAAACTTGATAACGATAAGCGAGACATTAAACCTGAACCTCAAACAAAAAATGAATGGTATAGATATGGTAGACATCAAAGTTTAGACAAATGTGATGTACCCGCAAAAATCGTTGTTGGAGTTTTAGCACAAGGCAATAAATATGCAATTGACTATTTTGGAACTTTAATATCTTCTGGTGGTACAGCAGGTTATTGTATGATTACTCTACCTGATAACTTTCCTTATTCAATCTACTATATTCAAGCTTTATTGAACTCTAAATATTTAGAATGGTTTTCTGCACTAATTGGAGAAGTATTCAGAGGTGGTTATATCGCAAGAGGTACGAAAGTGCTCAAAAAGCTACCAATTAGGCTTATTGATTTTGATACAAAATCGGAGAAAGATATTCACGATAAAATCTCAAAAATTCAAAAAGAATTAATTGTTGTTCAAGGAAAAATAGATGATAGCAACGGAAATAAAAGAACATTAATTCCTTTACAACGTCAGTTTAACAGTTTAAAATCTGAACTAGACGACACACTTAAAACTTTGTTTAACTTGGGAGAAGCCGATAGCAATATCCCTTTAATTTCTGAGATTTATGCAACTAATTAAAGAAGCATCAAAGAAAAAATTAAGGGGTGGATTCTATACACCAGAACCAATTGCATCATTTGTTTTAAAATGGGCATTTAACGGTAATAAACAACTCGATATTTTAGAACCAAGTTGTGGAGACGGCGTATTCCTTGAAGAAATACAAAAAGGCGGTTATGAATATAATTCTGTAACTGCAATAGAATTTGACGAAATTGAAGCTGAAAAGTCTAAAAAAATTGGCTTGGATAAGACCAAAGTTATCAATGCCGACTTTCACGATTTCTGTATTAATACCAATCAAAAATTTGATTTGGTAGTTGGAAATCCACCTTACATTCGCTACCAATATTTTGACAGAGAACAACAAGAATTTGCATCAAACATTTTTGACAAAGCAAAACTAAAATATTCTAAACTAACCAATGCTTGGGTTTCTTTTGTGGTTGGTTCTTCCCTACTTTTAAAAGAAAAAGGCAAAATTGGATTTGTATTGCCAGCTGAAATACTGCAAGTTTCTTATGCTCAACCTTTACGAGAGTTTTTAGCTCATTTCTATAATAAAATAAACATTGTCTCTTTTGAAAAGTTAGTATTCCCTGATATTCAGCAAGAAGTAGTGTTATTATTATGCGAAAAAAATAATTCTAAAACACATTTGATTGAACATTTAGAATTGAAAGATGCAAAAGAACTAGAAAAATTAGATGTATCAAAATTAAAAAGTCCAAAGAAAAAAATTGATTTCAAATCAAACAAATGGACTTTTTATTTCCTTGAACAAAACGAAATTGACTTTTTAGAAAAACTTCAAAACGACAAAATAATTCCAAGACTTAAAGAATACGCAAAAGTAGAAGTCGGAATTACAACGGGTTCAAATCCATTTTTTACAGTTCCACTTTCTATCGTTCAATTTTACAATTTAGAAAAGTATGCGAAACCATTAGTTGGTAGAAGTGTTCAAGTACCAAGTGCGATTTTTACAGAAAAAGATTGGATTAAAAATAGAAACTCGGAAGCGCGAACACACTTTTTATCATTTCCAAAAATGGACGAACTAAATGGCTCAGTTGGAGCTAGGGATTACATTGCTTGGGGAGAAGAAAATGAGATACATAAAGGTTATAAATGTAGAATACGTGATGAATGGCAAATTGTGCCTTCACAAAGAATATCAGACGCATTGTTTATTCGGAGAAATAATAAATATCCAAAATTAATAATTAACGAAGCAGAAGCTTTTACAACGGATACTATGCACAGAGTAACAGTAAAAGAAAAAGCGGATATAAAAGCGTTGACAGCTAGTTATTACAATTCTCTATCTTTTGCGTTTGCTGAGATTTGTGGAAGAAGTCACGGTGGCGGAGTTTTGGAATTAATGCCGAACGAAGTGGAAAGAATTCTTTTGCCTTACAATGAAAAGAATGCGGAATTACTACCGATTATTGACAAAATGATTCGTGAAAAGAAAGATATTTCGGAATTATTGAAAATTACGAACGAAAAAATATTAAAAGAAAATTACGGCTTGACTGATAAAGAAATTGACTTGGCAGACAGTATATGGAAAAAACTATCAAACCGAAGATTGAATAGAGGAAAAAAATAGCCAACGCTCAAAGCCATACACATTGCCAAGTCGCTCAAAAGCCAACCGCACAAGCCAAAACTTGTCAAAGAGTATGTCTTTTGCCAACGCTAGCAAGTTTGTGGAATGAAAGCCAGCAGGTAACAATGTATATAAAAAATAGGGCGAAAAGTGCTAAAACAAAGGCTTGTGCTTATTTGCAAAGTCCGCCATATTTTTAATTTGTATTTTAGAAAAACGAAAAGATAAAAATAAAATGAAAAATATGACTAAGTGCAAAACTGAAAGTAATTGCTTATTAGCTGCCCTACTTTTCATATACTATACGTCAGACTGTGCAAAATCTCTTTTCGCACAAACACATTATTTGTAAATATACTTGGGCTTTTGTTATTTTCTCTGTATCTTCATGATTTAGAATTTATATATGCCAATGGAGTACATAAAAGGAACTGACCGTCAGCAAATACAACTGCTATCCCTTGAGCAAATGGTTGATCAACATAGCTTTGCCAGAATTATTGATGCATTTGTGGATGCGCTTGACCTAAGTAAATTCAACTTTAAATACTATGAAACCAGACCAGAAGACAGAATTAAAAAGCAAACCAAACTTCCCTTTAATCCTGCCGATCTACTCAAGCTTTACTTGTTCGGTTATCAAAGCGGTGTACGCTCTTGCCACAAACTAGAGTACGCCTGCCAAACCAACATAGAAGTAATGTGGTTGCTAAAAGGGCTACAACCAAAGTATGAAACCATAGCCGATTTTAGAAAAGATAATAAGCAAGCCTTTAGGAAAGTATTCCGCCATTTCGTAAGCATTTTAAAAGAATGGGAACTGGTAGAAGGTAAAACCATTGGTATTGATTCTTTTAAAATAAGAGCGCAAAACGCTCTCAAAAATAATTACAACCAAGCTAAAATAGATCGCCACCAAAAGTACATTGACCATAAAGTAGCGCAATACCTGGAGCAGTTAGACCAGGCAGAAAAAGAAGATAACCAACAAAAACAAGAAGAACTAACCCAAAAGCTGGAGGTAAAAAAGTAGCAGAAAGAAAAGTACAACAAGCTGCAAAAACAGTTAGACCGCTCAGATGAACAGCAAATATCTACTACCGACCCCGATGCTAAAGCAGTAGTATTTCAACGTACCGCCATAAAGGTTGGCTACAATATACAAGCATCAAGTTGTGCCAAACATAAATTAATGGTAGCTATTGATACCGGCGATGTAAACGACACCAAGGCATTAAACACATTGACCAAAAAGGTGCAAGACATTTTAGAAATCACAGAATTTGATGCAATCGCCGATACCGGTTACCACGCCGGCAAACAAATAAAAGCCTGCAAAGCAGATGGCATTACTACTTACATTTCACCTAAAAGTACCAGTAAAAAAAACCGAAAAGGCAAGTTTAGTGTCAGCGATTTTACTTACGATACTAAGGCAGATACCTACACTTGTCCACAAGGCGAAACCTTAAGCAGCAGCGGTAAATGGTACAGCAAAACCAATAACAAAAACAGAACCGTTTACCAAATGAAACAATATAAAACCAAAGTTTGCGCCACCTGTTTCATCAAAGAAAATTGTACCGAAAACAAAAGAGGAAGAGTAATAGAAAGAAGCGAATTTCAAGATGACATAGACTGGAACAACAACAATGTAAATAACAATAAAGCTTACTACCGTACCCGTCAACAAATAATAGAACACCAGTTTGGCACTATAAAACGTCAATGGCATTTTGATTACCTGCTGCTAAAAGGTAAAGAAAAAGTGTTAGCCGAAGTCTCCATAGTGTTTACCGCCTACAACCTTAGGCGATGTGTGTCCATACTTAGCTTCGATGGCTTAATGAGCAAGCTAAAAGCT
>ENA-ORXM01000517-ORXM01000517.1-marine-metagenome-genome-assembly--contig:-NODE-517-length-67488-cov-56.003293_pt1 | contig 67488 bp, 51 predicted proteins | sample MGYA00237867_ERZ511480 | MGnify/ENA primary metagenome ERZ511480 (study PRJEB26309, sample SAMN06266103) | marine metagenome | isolation source: Algal blade | place: United Kingdom:Sidmouth, United...
ACCATCATGCAGTTTCAAGGCTTGAGCTTTACAACAAATAGACTTCACCGAATCAGGATTGCAGAAATTGAAAAATAAACCTTAACTAACTCGCGGTTCCGAACCAAAATTACGCATTCCGACCCCATCAACAAACCATTTATTCTTTCAAAACTGACCACATCAGCGACAAGTAAGCCTGCTTTTTGCAACACGGTTTGAGACACTTTACAGCGCAAACATGAATCTAAACTGAATTCAGAAATCACTACCGACAGCAGACCCCACCGACAACCCACGCACTCGCACAAAATTGACCATATCGGTGACAAGTAAGCCTGCTTTTTGCCAAACAGTTTGAGACACTTTGAAGCGCAAACATGAATCTAAACAGAATTCAGAAATCACCGCCGATAGCAGATTTCAAATATTAAGTGCATCAGCGCCAATAATCGCAAATTTTACGCAGCAGAAAACAATCACTGACCAAAAATTATTCGCCAAAACTACGCATCCGATGACAAGTTCAGCCTCAAGCGAAAGGCTTCACAAACAGTTTTGCCAAACCCACATATTAACAATCGACCGACCAGAGAGACGTCAACGCTGAGCTGTGGCGCAACGGGTTTGACCCGTGAATCCCACCAACGGAACTCACTTCAAGAACCCGAAATCATCCAAAAAAGCCCAGATCACCAGTTGTCGCTACGAGTGATTTGTTGGGCGCAACATGGACAGAACAGACCACGCTAAACACCGCACTTTACCGACAAAACTACGCCGCCTAGCCCAACAGCAGCCACAAAATGTAAGACTGAATTATGGACCGCATTTTAGGACACTTCGCAACGTTAACATGCCCCAAAACAGGTATCAGAAATCACCGCATACACAGAAGGAAACTTAAAATCGGTGACAAAATTTTCGAGCGTTTGGAACATTCAAAACTATAGGTTGGTAGTCCTGAATTCTGATGTCTCTCCAAACAATTCGATACTCCCTTTGATAACTATACTTTGGTTCTTTAATCAATGTTGGTGGAACGCCAGTCACCGAGTTGTAATCTTCGTCTCTAGATTTGTATACACATTTACCAACTCTCGCAAAACTAAACGCACCCACCTTATTACTAAGTACGGAAGTAATTGCGTCATGGAAACCACTTACATCATGAACCTCAAACCCACTCAAGTATCCGAGTTTAGCAAGCTGCACAGGATCATTTTCCTCTGTAAGACAATATATGAATGCATCTTGATCTTCAATCCCTGTGCCAATTCTGACTCCTTCGCCTGCAAAACTCATGAATCCACCCGGCTTAAATGTGACGTTTATAGGTGCATCAGATGGAATCGGGTTATTTATGTCATAGTGACCAGGCTTCAGCTCCATAGTAATCGATTTGCGGCCCTCATCTTTGTCACCAATCTCCTCGCCAAATTCTTCACTACGCCGGAAATCATAGAGAGTTCCAATCCGCATGGTTCCAAAGCTCCAGAACATTTCCAAATATTTTGGGCGAAGATACTTGTATAAAACCACTGGAATTCCTTAATGACAAACTATATTATTTTCTGCTTAAACACCATATTGCCTAGCCTACCAATCCGTAGCCCCAACTGCCCCGTAAGCAGCCCAACGCAGCCGTCACGGGACAAGCGTTCACCCAACCCGTGACCATCAAAAACCGAACCCACATTTTCTCACCATGCAACTTCTATAACGCGCCAGATCAGCTTGTTCCCGTGAACGAATAGTTGGCGACGGCATTGCCACAAGCAGACCACACCGATAGGCAGGATTGACCGCCCCAAAAACCGTGTCATAATTGACAACTTTGATAAAAAGACTGACAAGCCACTGAAACCCGTGACCAACTTGCAAACCCGTGATTTGCTGCGGTTTGCTTTGCGGCTCGAATCTTCAATTCTCGCAATAGAACAGACCGAGTAATGAAAACTGGCACCCTTCGAATCAAATACTGAGTTTGGCTTTGGCAATGTCCAATAGCATCACCAAAAAGAACAGAATCTTGCCAAAACCAAGCGGCATCCTGACGATTGCATTGCCATTTTGGGTAATCAGAAAAGCAACTATATATCTTCCTATTGCTCTTGTGGAATTAATTGAATTAGACCGCGCAATGCCTCATTTACGCTTTCAGAATCGGGGAAGTATTTGCGCACATCTGGGGCAAGCAATACTGCACCATCTTCAAGCGTAAAATACTGAGTAGTCACAGTACCATCTTCTTGAGTTATCCTCACCGTATGACCTTTTTGGTAAGCTTGATAATACTTCCCACGTACTCCCTTTTTGCCCTTAAAATCATATTCTGGAAGCATGTCGGTATCTGAATTAGTATGATTCTTCATAAGTTTTTCGTTCTGCCGCAGTTGGTACGCGACAACTAATGATTCGAATTACGAGTTCGTTTTCTTCCTCGGCATCTCGCTCGGTATGTACGACCAAAAGCATTCTTGGGTGGCTAGAATATCCGATGCTGATAAAACGGTCTTCTATGTCAGAATGAAAGTCATCTGGATAAGTGATGAGTAGTGGATCATTAAAACAGTTCTGGCTTCTACAAAGCTGACACCATGTCGCTTTACATTTGATTCTGCTTTGTTGTTATCCCATTCGAATATAAATTCCATCTATAATATACTTTCTTTAGCTTTAATATGAGTTTCTTTCGAAGATGTAAAAGTATATTGATTATAACAGAAAAACTGGGCAGATTCTACCCAGTTTCAATTTGCCACTAATCTGGACATTCGAATACACAAAAAGGCGCCAACGTTGAATTCAGGCGACAAACGGTCACCTGACCCGTGACTTCCACAACCGGAACCGCCATTGATTCGCAGAAAACTTCTAAAACGCGCCAGATCAGTTTGTTCGCCTGTAATGACAGTTGGCGGCGACATTGCCACGAGCAGACCACATTGATGGGCCAGATTGCCCTAGAAAAAACACCGCCGTAATTGAACAACTTTGACGAAAAGACAGAAAAGCCACTTTAACCCGTGACTTGCTGCTGTTTACTTTGCGGCTCGAACCCGCAAGTCTCATAATAGAACAAACTGAGCAAGGCAAACTGGCACCACTTCGAATCAACATCTAAGTTTGGCTTTGGCAATGTCCGACATCACCACTAAAAATACCAGAATTATCATTAACGGACCAACATCAAGCCGAGGCCATGCTGTCTGGTCGATACTTCATCATGCCATATTAGTTTTCTAAAACCATTGGTTCGATCACATTAAATTCTAGAACTCCATTGCCATCCACTGCTGAAAATTGCAACTCAAAATGAAAACCCATTTTGAGTACAACCTCAACATCTCCATGATCACATGATTTTATATATCCAACCACTTGTTGATTGTGTAGAAGCTCAAGTCGTGCGAATTCACTTTGGTTTTGCCTGGCTACTCTCACGCTTACATTTGGGTGGTCCAAACATGCTGACTCTACAGCAAGGGATGCCGTTCCTGCATTCAACAGAATCGCACCAAGTCCTCCTTGGCGGTCTCTTGCGTAATTGATTAGATTTCTTAGTTCGAAGTGTGACGCATTAAATCGAGTCTGCCATTCTGGTAAAGATAGATTCCGAATCCAGTAGTGTGGCATTTGGCTTGTATTTTCTTTGCGCCATTCTGTAGCGATGTTTTTAGCCAAATTCCGAGATTCGATTCCATCTAGCATTAACTTAAGCGCCACTGGATCTTCTACCCCATACCTGACATGGGCTGGAAGCATAGGCGGAAGCAATTTTGTCATGCCAGCATTTGTTAAGTCTTGGTTTATCCAACGAATCATGGTCCCAAATACCCATGGGAAAAAGAGCTCAAAATAATGATTTATGAAGTCCCCTAATTGCTCAAAACGAAAGTCGATGTCATTAACCTGACTAAGGTATTTTTCAGCAAGATCAACAAGCGCCACGCCATGTAGCCAATCCTTTAGAAAATCTTCCATTGGAATGTCTATTTTTTGTCGTTTCGACCTTATATCAAATACACCTTTCCAGTTACGTTTTGCTTCTGGCAAGTTGAGCAGTCTATTGAGGCGATTCTCAGCAAGTATGATAGAAATAGTATCGGTGATTTTTTCAGGAACATCATCGTGTCTGAAATGTTGTGTGATTTCTCGGGAGATTGCTTCAAGCCTGCTGGCTGAAGAGATAACTGCGCCCACCGTCGCCAGACGAATACGTAGTTGCTTGTCAGTCTTCTCGTATCTGTCCAATGCCAGACGAACAAGCCTATTCCATCTATCCTGCGTGTCTTCGTCGATCTGCTGCCATCCAAGAGTATATCCCACGATATGCCCAACATTTTCCATTGTCACAGTATCTGATGCTTGGTCAATACTAGCAGCAACGAACCATATATACTTTAAAAAATCTGCTACCGCGCCATCCTCAATTTGAATTACAGCATCTTCATAATTGCTTAACGCTTGTTCAAAATCGGCCAATTCATCTAATGCTTTTGCGTCAGCTAGCATCGAATTAATCTGCAGATCATCATCTGTTGGATTAAGACGCTGAAAGTATTCTGATAATGGAGATTGATTATTCTGGGCTATTACTACAATACCCTCTGTCTCCTTGGTCGCTCGCCCAGCACGTCCTATAGCGTTTACTAATTTAGAGCCGACTAAATATTCATTGTATTCACCTGAACCGTGCGAACCTTGACTGGCAATAACAACTGAGCGAACGGGAAGATTAATCCCTTCCGTCATTGTGGTTGTTGCTACAAGATATTTAATTTCTTCACTGGAAACAGCATCTTCAATCGCTGAACGAATTTCTGCAGGCAATGAACCATGATGATAGGCTATGCCTTTAGTGAGTATTGGCACTAAAGGATGTTCAGCCCCAAGACGTGCAGTTACGAGATCAATAAGAGGTTGTAGATAAGTAATGTCAATATTGGCTTGATGTTCTGCTAATGCTTTTGCTAGCCGCACTGCTGCCAGTTTTGTCGATTCTACAACCAATACGGGTCCGGAGCCGCCAAGGAATGCAATTAGAGGTAGCAGGGTGCGATAAAAAGGAGTGCTTAAACTCGAGTTGTATTCAAGTTCTACGCCGTTAGGGCCAGATTTTGCCCAATAGCCTACTGGATCTGGCATAGTGATCGTAACAATTTCACCAGTATGAGAAATTCTAATATTGAGTTCACCCTTTTTCGGATATCTCTTTATGAATCGATTCTTCGTTGCCCTTGGGTTTGAGTCCCACTCCTCCCCACTCCAGTCAACCGGCGTACTCCAAACAGCATGAAGCCGCCTGGGGCCTCGCCAGTCGGTATGTTTCTGGAATGGCCCCTCACCATCGATTCCCATCCATTGAAGAAAATGACCTCGATTCCCAATGGCAGCCGACAGAAGAATGATCCGATGTTTGGTTTTCTGCGTACGATAGTGCAGAAAACCAAGATCTTCTTCAAGAGTCCATCCACGCCCTTTTTCGCCAACCATATGTACTTCATCAAATACAAACATCCCGAATTTTTGAAGTAGGCCGTCTATATCTGACCGTATTAGAAATGATAACCTTTCGGGTGTCATAACTTCCACATCAGGCTCTTGGTCGAATGTTAAAAATGGTATATCTGACTCAGGAAGCCCTTGAACAATCGTCTTTTTTAGATAACGCAAACGACTGTCTAGAGCCTCTTTTACTTCTCTGCATAGACTGCGTGTAGGCGCTACATAACAAACAGATGTAGCCTCTGTAACCAAGTGTGCTACAATTAGCAACTGGGCCAACATCGTCTTCCCACCGCTCGTTGGCGTAGAAAGAAATACTCGACGGGCTTCAGGTACCAAAGGTGTGACAGGATCAGGTTCGGATTCATCAGTTTCATTGCCAGATAGAAATTCTAGCTGAGGTGGCCACAAAGTAAGGACTCGGGGACTGCTATGTGCAAAGACCTTTCGAGCTATATCTGGTAAACTCGGAGGCAGTGAGGTCCATATCGAAGTGTTCTCAAAGTTATCTGCTAAATCCAGTAGATGGGCGGCCACCCAGCGAGAGTTGATATCGTGTGTAGATGAACGTGCGGAAAGGGCATCTTGTAGCTTATTGCGAGAGCGATCTAATAGATCTAAGTTCCCATAAACAAAAAAGCTAATCATATCTCTACACGCCGAAGATACATTGACGGCTGCGCCAAAGGGCGTATGTAGGATATTACTGATACCCCATTCAGAGAGTAGGGCCTGACTATTTTGATGAACCGCTTCTGTAAGAGAGTAGACACCATTAACATCAAATGATAGTAGTCGAACGGCAGAGAGCAATGCAATCTCTTCATAGTAATCCACTAGTTCTAAATAGCCAATCTCTGAGAAATTAGTGCGTCGATAGAGCGCCATTGAATTTGGTGCAACTTCGCTATGAAGGTAGGCAATTTGAGCGGCGAAGCAAAACTTAAGTTCTTCAATTCTCTCCAATTCAGATTGTTGCAGCGCAATGTCAAAAATGTGTGCTGAAACTTGGAATGCGGACCTACGCCTCGTAAACCCGTATTCTGCTAGTGCATACTGTGATGAGCCGATTGCATGCAGGTACCATCCAATTGCCCTTAGCCTTTCATCTTGGTCAAAATTCTTAACTAATAATTGTAACTCAGCCTGTGCCAGTATAGACGAAAGCTCTTCCGGCGTTGGAAGAACTTCATGCTGTCCAAGAGCCTCACTGAGTAAATTAGGATCTATAGCCCTTTCCATACATACTCACGAACTTTCTGAGCGAAATCGCTGAAATTTTCTATAGCAGTGATCATCCCTTTCATACGGACTGGCTCAGTAAAACCAGGAAAACGTTGTCCAAAATTTGAAAAAGCAGAAGTGGGCACATGTTCGGTTGATGTTGCTACTGATACCCCAGCCGCTGCCTGAGGACTTGCATCGATCCAATGATCCACAATTTCACCGCAGAATTTAGAAATTTCTGGTTCATCTGCAAATTTTTGTCCAATCACTGTGTATTTCGCGAGATATTCAAGCGTCCTCTCATCCAACTGGTTAAATGCTGTACGAATTGTTCCACTTATATGAGATGATGTGTTTTCCGAACTAGGTGCAAATTTTTTGACTTCCCATATTCGAAACATTAGGTATCGAGACTCCATGCGGTGGATTATGAATCCATCACCACCTTGCTCCGTGACACCGAAACTTGGTGGATCAATGTAGACAATCTCATCAGTGCCTATCTCCATAGACAAGAAGTACCACAGCATCTCTCCAATATAGCCTTCAAGATGATTCACAGGAATCGAATTAGGATCTTCAGGCAAACCAAATGGCTTTTTCAGAAAAGTTATAATTGCTTTTTTAATTTTTGGATCAACGGGAATGCCATCATAATGATGAGCTTTCCAAGCTTCATGGTAGTGAGGTGTATCAACGAACCTTTGTTCGACAATTTTGTCTGCTAGATAGGCTACGAGAGTCTCAATAGGAGACTTGTTTGGATCACGAGTGGACAAGGTCCAGGTATGCGTAGCACTAGGGTTTTCGTTACATATAAAAAAATCAGATAGACAAGAACTACTCATAAAGCACTAGAAATGATCAAAATTCAACCTTTGGTTTGCTGTTAAGTGTTTATCAAAAAGGTTCTCGCGCTTTTTGTCGAGCATTTGCAAGCTAAACGCCATTCAGAAAAGTTACAAAACCTTTTTTATAATGACTTAATCCACATCAAAGCAAACCACGAAGCTGGCAACGCAGCCGTCACGGGACAAGCGGTCACTCCACCCGTGACATCATAAACCGAACCCACATCGACTCACCACGAAACTTCTATAACGCGCGTGATCAGCTTGTTCCCGTGGACGAAGAGTTGGCGACGGCATTGCCAAGCAGAAACTACTTTGACCACCGCATTTTGCTGACAGAACTACGCTGCCAAAAACACGAAAATTGATAACAATAAGCCTGTATTTCACCACATATTTTAGAACACTTTTAAATCCACAAATCACTGCACCAGTAAACCTGAGTTGTGCTACCCAATTTGAGGCACCTTGCTCAGTAAACCGGATCCAAAAACGGGCATAAGATTTCACCTTCGAAAATAGTCCACACTCATCCACACACGCAGCTTCAAGGCTTGAGTCGTGCAGCAAACGGACTTAAAGCCTGAAACAACACTAACGAATCAAGCTGTGAATCACTTCGAAATCGCCACCAACGGAAAGTGGCACTAACTCCAACTTTAAGCAGGCGTTGGCATTCCCAGACTTTTAGCCGTTGGTTCAATAGTGAGTTTGGCTATCTCTAACAAATACTCAGGAGCAAAATCAGCTCCGTTAGGCCATTCGATTGTTCGACTCGTTAATGTAAACTCACGAAATTTCTCAATATTTTTTAAAGGCTCAAATACTTCACCATAAAGCTCTTTCTCAAGATCCACTGTGCCTTCAGCCCCGTTATTGAATTTTAGTTTCAATCGGTATGCTTCGTCATACTCAGCGTCAATTACATGCAAAAACATGATTCTCTCCATTAATCCAAAGGTTCAATATTAAGCAAAACTTGCCGATTGCGAGCACGAGACCAATTGTCTTCTAGCTCCTCTTGATGCCCATCTAACCAATTCCAAATCAATTTTAATGCACGGCGGGGCATCTTTCCTGTGACACCACCATTGGCTATTTCAATTGTGACCTCGAAACCTTGATACTCTGCATGAAAGTGTGGGGGTAGATGGTCGTTGTAGTTCATCGTGATCCTGATCCCGTAGAATCTTGAAATCTCAGGCATGGATTGCTCTCGTTTATTCCTTCAGTTTGATCTATGTATAGTGCCATTATAACAGAAAAACTGGGCAGACTCTACCCAGTTTCAAATTTCACCAAACCCTCTTTGCCTACCCTAGAAGCAGCCAACGCTGAGATGTGCGGAAACGGGTTGACTCCGTGACTTTCACCGACGAAGCCCACTTCAAGTACCCCAAAATATTCCAAAAAAGCCCAGATCACAGTTTTCCGTACGATTGATTTGTTGGCGGCGACAACCCCAAGTAGAAACCACATGGAACAACTACTTTGCCGACAGCACAACAGCGCCAAGCCTAACCGCAACCACAAAACACACATCTAAATCATGGCCCGCACTTTAGGACACTTCGCAACACCAACATAATCCAAAACAGGCAGCAGAAACGAGCGTCGAAAGTAGACCATTAACGAAAACCCATGTGGATTCAAGTATCGATCTGTGCAACAAACAAACTGCAACGACTCAGACTCGCAACATTCGAAAAATGAACCTCAACCAACTCACAACCTCGAACCAAAGTTCCGTTTTTCGACCCCATCGTCCACCCACGCAAAAACAAAAAACTGACCACATCGGCGACAAGTAAGCCTAAATTTAGCCCCCCAAGCTGGGGACTTTGCCACGCACACATGAGTCAAAACGGGCATCAGAAATCACCACCGACAGCAGTGCCAAGGCCAAACGGTGCCTAAAAGACCATATCACCAAAGCCCGACCCAGAATCGAGACCCACCGTGCAGACCCCATTGTTCGTTCGTGAAAATTGCCACGTGTAAACCACAACTCAAACAAGATCCGCACATCCAAAATCTGAGCCACAAACACCACACCCAACCCATCTACGGGTTCCGCAAATGCTGCGGCAATCACAAAACCGACGACATGACTTTCACCAAAAATCTGCATCGACTAAGCTCAAATCAACGCGCTGTGGCACAAACAAAACCCAAAATTCCAACCGAGCGCTCCGTCACAAAACCGTGACCTTCGACCGCGCCCAACCGAAAAAGCAGGTCGCCACTTAACAACATTGACCTGCCCAAATCTACTCATGCCTCACGATAAATTTTGAGTGCTCTCAAAACTTCTAAAGATTTCGAAAGCTCACCAAGAGTCGAAGCAGCCTGAGCCGCCTCGTTGCTATATTTTTCCGCATTTTTTGATTGCACTTAATGCGTTTCGTAATTCAATTCAGTAACGTATACCCCTCCGATTTGGGGGAATATGAAAAGCATGTCAGGTAGCGCCATGAGCAAAAGAAGAAGGTGGACGCAAAAAAGAGAGAGTTGGCATGTCTAAACATTCATTTAAGAGATGGTCAAGATAAATAAGGCCCAACTGAAATAAGCTGTGATAATAATCATCAGTGCGAACGAGTTGATGATAAACGCCGTTGACGATCGATTCAACCCCTAAATAGACCGTAAAGACGTAGGCAATGGAGGCAGCAAAAATCAGACGGCTAACCCGTTCTGGCTTCCATAACTTGGTTTTGTTAAGATTGAAGCCTCGGCCCTTAAAGTCGGAGAAAAGGGTCTCGATCGTGAAGCGTTTGCGATACCATTTTTGTGCAATTTTGTAGTCGTCAAAGGAAGTGACAAAGAACCAGTGGCGTTGTTCTGCTTCATGCCAGACAGCCAAGACATTAATAGGTCCAGCTTGATTACTTTGTGTAAAGAGTACTTGTGGAAGCAAGGTTTCCTGACCTGCACACAGAGGGATATCCTTGAGTGGGATCCAAGCATCCTGATAGAGAACCACTGTGGTCTCGTCGGTACGACAAACATAATCCCAGTTGAGTTGTTCTTCTAACCATTTTACGATTTCACTGCCATCAAATTCGCCATCACCAAGAAGGACGACTTGACAATCATTCGGCACATAAGTTTTGGCTAATTCGAATAATTCTAGTTGGAGAGCTTGGGTGCTATACCCTTTACGACCTTTAAAAACTACCCAAGCGAGTGGAAGTGCTCGAGTTTTATATTGCACACTCAGCATTAAGCAAATGCATTTCCCCCCTATCTTAGTACTGTCTATTGCGAAGACAAGCCGTTCCTTACTAAGAGTGGCAAGAAATAGGTAGGTAACTGGCCTAAACTCAACATCCACGATGATGTTTGGATTTCTGACGAGGCGCCGAAACTTATCCACCAAGCTGGTTTTTTTACCGCTATACTTCAGTTTGCTGGCGATTTTAGCTAGTTGACCACTACGTGATCGCAAGATTCCAGTTATCATTTGTGCGATTGTTTCTACGTTTTCATCTAGCATTTCGGGAAAGAGCTCTCGCATATTGGCTAGCGTTGTTCTATGTAAACGTTCAGCATCACTCATGATTCGCCTCCTGAGTTTAATTTTTTTGCTGAACTTATCTCAACCAATTTCCTCTTTCCTGTCAAATCGGAGGGGTATACGTTATTGAATAATTCAACTAGTTCATCGATAAATTTTTCATCAATTTCTGATGTGATGAAATCTTCTTCACAATCTTGACACGTTCGACCTCTTCTGAACCACTGTATGTCTGTGTGATCATTCCTTTGCCAACGTTGTCCAGAATGTTCACCTAGAAGAGAGAGTGAAATTGCAGCACATATTGTAGTTTTTTTACAATGAGGGCAGTGCATTTTTGTACCACCACCTTTACCCATATTGCTTACCTCTATTCTCAAAAAGAACCGTTGTTTGAATCTATTGATCAGCCCATTCCGTAGGCTAAAATGACGTCCCACACCACATATGCCATCAATCAATATCACCAACCCATGAGCGCTCCAACCCAAGCGTCAGCCGCAAAACGTCACTCAACCCGTGACACCCACTAACCGAACCGACATTGATTCGCACGAAACTCTCAAAAAACCGTGATCAGTTTTGCCGGCTGGACGCAATGTTGGCGGCGGCAACCCCGAGAAGAGACCACATGGACCAACGCACTTTGACCGACAGATTGACACTGCCAAGCACATAAACTAATGACGACAAGTAAGCCTGAATTATTTCACACAGATTGGGACACGTTGCAGCGTCGACAGGATCTAAACGGGCAGCAGGTACCACAATTGACAGTAGACCACACTCAAATACCCATACAGATTCAAGCCGTTTCTGTGTAGAAAATAATTTTACAAAATCAGTCACGGCCATTTCTTTTTTCTGAGCACATACTGACGATCATTCCACAGCCACCCTATGAAATCATGCATTTGCGGGAACGGTGGAGCGGGACAATTTAATGTGTACGCAAAATGGCTAAGCTCAGAAGTAAGCGCTTTCATTGGCATGAGAACATCGATTAGATGAAGGATCGCGTATTTAGCGGCCTGATCATGCAATCCGGGCAATGCCAAGGCTTCCTCTGTAGATAAAGGTTTTTTGTCGAGGCCATGCATTAGCGTGAAGGTAATATCGTCAAGCGCCAATGACAAAACATTAGCCTGTCGCAAAATCTTACCCTTTTGATGTTGTGATACGTCGCGCTCCAAAATTGCCAACAATATTTTGCCCCAGTGCTCCAGCGGATCATTTCCCACATGCGTTGGATTCAGAGCGTCGAGGTTGTGGTAACGAGTTGTTTGGGCGAATTCACTTAAGAGGGTTAGTAAATCCTGTTGTATAGGGTTTAAACCTCTCGGCTTGGAAAGTCGCAACCTCTGGATACTGCGATCGACGCGCAGCAATCATATAGATCAATGATGTTGTGGCCGTATGCCTTTAGTTGTTTCTTTGTTGGTACAGAAAGGTCATTATTGAGCATATGCTCAATAATGACCAACGCCTTCATTAGTCGCTCGAACCCTACTGACAGATTGAACAGCGCCGAGTAGAAGGCACCTTTGTTATGAACATGTGCCGAGCGAAGATTGGTAAGACCAATGCCAAGACAAGAACTAATCAGATAACCTTCTTGCTGGAGAAGAAAGAATGAAGTTGGAAAGGTGGGAATATTTGCCATTACGTATTTCGCCTCAAATCGTTCACAAAAGCCTAAACAAAAAATATCCCACTTCACGACTAACCGCTATAGACCCAAGCCGAAGAAATTTCCGGCATCTTCGCCAAGCACACCAATTAACTTTGACTTACCCGTGAGACGCCAACTTGAGTATAGAAGAAAATATTTCCCGTCGAAATATATAACTCGGCCCCAATCGAAAAGGCTCAAATGCGTCTATCTCTTTGTGTTTAGAGTAATTTTTATGGAATTAATTTTGATCCGACGGAGTAAAGCTCTGTCACATACTTTAGCTATCATACCAATCAACTACCAAATTCACAATCAACAGAATTCTCATGGTCTTACTTTTTGATGCTGCACAATCCTTAGCACCACAACTAACTAATAACCAGTGGTGCTAGACATTTAATGATAGGTAAAGTGCCGAGGTACCTATGTTTACTAAGTTTTAGCCAATTCACTTGACATAAATCGCAAATCTGCTCGATTGCCTCAATTTTTACAGTTATTACGTCAAATCATTGCACAAAATTGAGAAGCACCATCGCTTTGCAGTGCAAATCCTGCCAGACTGGTGCATTTTGTAGCGAAAAAACATGAATCAGGCGTAAAGACGGCTATTGCAAAGCAATTCAGTGACTAGAACTGCTAGCACCACTGGTTAATACTCTTTTAGCCATCTCAAAATTTACTATCACGAAATATTTCTAGGTCCAAACTTGGGTTAAGTACATCAATTACGATGCCACGTAAATTTTCGCGCAAATGCATCGTACAAACCCCTTAAATCTTCTCGTGGAACCGCACGCATTAGCCAAATGACTAGCCCGTAAACAAGAACTCCTGCAACAAAGACAACGAATAGACCTGCGCTTCGTAACGGCAGCAAAACTGTAATCATTATCCCGCTCGCAATTAGCGGAGCAATTATCTGTTTCCAAACGCTGCGGTGTAAGATTGTATAGCGAACGTACGAGTGGCTACTTAAACAGAGAACAACCATCGAAATAACCCGTGCCAGCGCGGCCCCGTTACTACTTAGAAAGGGTGTTAGCAGAAAATTTAACCCAATATTTAGGACAAACGCAATTGCGACAAACAGTAACAGATAACGCTGTGCATTATATGCAAACATTAGACGAGAATTGGGTACGTTGAGAAAACCAAAGGGTATGCCGATAGCAAGAATTTGCACAATTGTAATCGTTGGACCAAATGCATTGCCAAATAGCGCGGGCACGATCGTGGGCGCAATCAATATGGTCCCTGCCGCGATTGGAAAGCTCAAGAGCCCTAGATATAGAATAGAGCTTTCGTAAAGATGATTTAGCTTTTTAAGATAAACATCAGACGATATGTTTTCTCTAACAGGCTTACCTAAATCACTAGGTAATATTGTACTGTTTGATGAGATATCAGAGCGGATCTGAGTTGACTGAATGTTAGGTCGTAGCACATTTGCAACATATTGAGACATAACAGGATAGACTGACTGGCGATAGGCTTGTGATAGGATAGCAAAGCTTGATGTGATAGTGGTGGCCGCGCCATACCACCCAACAGCCTGTTCGCTCTGAAAAATACTGAGAAGAATAATATCTAATTGACCTTCTGTCCCAACCAATCCGGTAATGGCCATAAAGGGAAGCGACTGGCGCAGATCCTGCGTAAACTTACTGCGAGTGGGCCACCGCGAACCAATCCATCTAACCTTATCGAGAAAAGCTTTATTTCTTCTCAATTTTTGGAGATATGGTATAGGGCATTTCTGGGAAACTACATTTAGATGAGAGCGCAAACTGGTTAGCATAAAAATAGCGCCAGCAACATAGCTCGCAACGGCTGACCAAGCCAATAATGCAAGGGTACCTGTGCTAAGTATGACTGCAGCCCCAAGAACCAGTTTAATAAAATTAGTTGCACCAATCACCTGCGAAGGTTTTTTGAAATTCTGTAGCCCTACGAAAATTGATTGACATGTTGCAATAATTGCCTCGGGGAATGCAACCAATGCCATCAGAATGATGAAATTGCTTGCTTCAGACCCGTATCGAAAACCCACTTTTATACTTATCAAAAGCAGCACATAAAAAAATAGCACAAGTAGAAGTCGAAGCAGACCAAAACGTACGAATAAATGAGTTGCATCCTGAGAGGGCTGAGCACATTCTCGCACAATCAGGTCATCTATGCCCCTCGTAACAACATTTAGAATTAGGAGAAATGTAACGCCTAATGTGTAGATCCCCGCATCTTTTGGGCCAAAATGCCAACTGACTAAGATAAAGAGAATGACAGTGGAAAGACGTGGGGCTAAATAAAAAACTGTTGCTTGAATCGAATGACGAATCAACGCGAAACGCTGCCTCACTCGAAGGAACCCTGCTTTGTAGTTTCTGTTTGCTCTGTTCGAGCAGAGCGTTTTTCTGCAATACAGACATATCCAAACGTTTCATCTTTTATTCGATCTAAGGAGTCTAAATAAAAGAATATGAGCGGCGTAATGAGTTGAAATAGAAACGCAAATAGAATCCGAAATGGTAAAGTCAAAGCGCGAAAGCGCATACCACGTGGGAAAATCCAATAGTTAATGTTTTGAAGCTGAAAGGATAAAAACCAGAAATATCCACCCATTGGGGTTAGCTCTGTTACTTCGTAGCCTGCTTTATCGAGTAAATAGCGCAACCCAAAAGAGGTGTATCGAAAGTAGTCGTGTGGTTTTTGATGTTGATGCCAGCTTTGTGGACATGACAAGTAGAGACGACCAGCAGGCTTTAGAACGCGGCACAGCTCTGCCAATACAAGATATGGTTCTGGTACATGCTCTAAAACTTGAGTGCATAGAACCGCATCAAATGTGTCCGCCGCAAAGGGAATCTCCGTTAGTTCGCTAACCGCATCTAGCCGCGTATAATCCCATGTCTCGTCGCCGATTGCTAGATCAATCGCAATGTAGCGCGTATGAGCAAATTCGTCGTAGAATCGCCCTTCACCTGCCCCCGCATCTAACACTAAATCATCAGGCCGATAGGTAGCACCAGACCGCTCCATAAAATCGAATAGATGAAAAACATTTATCTCAATTCGTTGTCGTATCCATTCTGGCAGAAAGCGAGGTGCACGTTCACGTATTTTTGCCACTACTCATTTCCTCTTTTTTTTGATAAAATGCTAGCAATTTATTTCCCGACTGTTCCCACGTGGCTTCGGTTTCTGCAAATGTTCTAGCAATCTCACCAAGTTGAGCTTGCTGATTTGTGTTCAATAAAATTTGCACAACTTCTCTGGCGATAGCTACTGGATCATCTGGTATAGCAATGCCAAAACCACCTTGCCGGACAAATTCCCCTAAATCACCAACATCTGTTGCAATGACTGGTCGACCAGCCGCAATATAATCGTGTACCTTCAATGGAAAACGTCCACGATTTGCGCCAGAGTCACAGAGTGGTAGCCAGCAGACGTTCGACGCAGCCAAATAAAGATTTACGTCCTTATTGCTGATACTGCCCGTACGGATCACAGCATCTGGATCATCGAGCCATCTATCAATGTCTAGGTTGAAATATCCAGCTAATAGCAAGCGAGCGCTAGGTACCTGTTGACGAACTAGATTAAATGCCTGAGCCATTAGTTGCCCATCTTGTTCAAATGCCGCACCAATATATCCAACAAGCGGTATATCCTGTTCGATATTTAATGCACTGCGAGCCTCTGTCAAAGGTATCGGTTGTAGGCGGTCGGTGTCGCTACCATTGGGCAGATCGAGGATTGTCTCTTCTGCTAGACCAAGATTCAACGCAAATTGGTGCAATAGCGAATTGATAACGGTCGTACCCACAGCCTCGCCTCGAAAATTTTCTTCAAAAAATGTTTCGATCGGTCTCAGCAATGCACGGATGAGCGGATTGGTTCGCTGTGCAACTGCACCATCTCGTCCAAACCAGTCACACCAGTCTATGATTAATGTTGAGTTTCGTCGTCTCTTCCAAAAAAGAGAGGGAAAAATGACCGTTGGTCGACATTCAAATGCATGGACAATATCAAACTTCGACTGTTGGCGAACGGACCAGCCTAATCGAGCGATTAAGTTTAGTGGATCCCAGCCTGCGCTTAGTGGTCCACCTAGCACATTCGGCGTTTCGACAATATTTACGCCTGATACATCTCGCATATTCTTATAAGTCCATCCTTGTTTTTGTGCCGTTGCCAATATTGTCACATCATGTTCGTGTGCGGCCAAAACACGGGCTAACTGCAAAGCTCGCCAATAAGTCCCTTTTCCAACTCTATTGTAAACTATCATCAACACATGCATAAACAATTGTTCATTTATTCTATTGGGTAAGAGTGACCGATAGTCTGTTTACCCATCAACGGGATTTGATAACGCTTGACGAAGAATATCACAACTGCCTGATGCCATCATGCAGTCCACGCCAATACGGGCCTAGTGAGCTAAATTTACTCTGGCTTACTAATCGAATAGATATAAGAATTGCGCTCCCCAATCTGAAAGGAATAACAAACAGCCAGCGCCAGCCGCGAATATGTTTAGCAAAGAAGAGTATGCTGCTGCGTGCCATCCAATATCGCTCGGTGGGAGATCCGCTGCCTCCAGTGCTTACTGAAACTTTATGCCAAATATGTGCGTCTGGCGCTAACAAAAGCTGATAACCAGCATCTCTAGCCCGTACACACAGATCTGAATCTTCATAGGTAAAGAAGAAGCGTTCATCAAACAGGCCAACTGATTTTAGTAGGCGACAGCTGAGCAACATCGCACACCCCGTAAAATAATCTTGGGATACTGGCTTTGCATATTGACCTCTATCAATCTGGCCAGCCAGATCACCTGTCTTTTCATATGTTACAAAATGGCGTTTCCCACCACTAGACCAGATTCGTTGAGGTTCGTCTGCATAGTAAATTAGTGGTGCAATCATACCTACTGAAGAATGGACTGTGCCATCAGGTCTTTGTGATATGGCAGCTAGTAGCCTTTCAAACAAACTGCTGGCAACTAATGTGTCGTTATTTAGAATAAAAATGTACGCAGCATCATTTTCGAGCGCATACCGTATTCCAATATTATTTCCTGCCGCAAAGCCAAGATTCTCATCATTGGTTAAAAGTGTCGCCGTGGGAAAATCTTGATTTACCTTTTCGGGGGTTCCGTCCGTTGAGTTATTGTCTACAACGACAATTTGCAAGTTTGGATACGTTGTTTTTTGCAGCGAGGTTAAGCAGCTCTTTGTGTGATGATACTGATTCCAAGTTAAGATAATTACATATATAAGAGGCACAATCTATAAATACCCTAGTGAGCGTAACCGTTCTGCTATTTTTTCAGAGTCATCATCACTCAATGTCACGCTATCTTTAGCCCTAGTCTCATTATCAGTCAGTCGCTGTTCATCTATAGATTGAGTTTCTGAAAGCGTTTTATTTGAAAATAAAGCATCCCCATTGACAAAAATTTCGTGCAGAAGCCGCCCGTCCATGTTTTGCGGTGTTTCTATACCAAGCAATGTTAAAATGGTGGGGGCAATATCAACGAGCTGTGGCGAAGTCGGGACAGACGCGGTTTTGATTGCTGGTCCTGCAGCAATGAATATACCCTCTGGTCGATGAGATCCTGTTAAGGGCTGCTCGCTGAACTCTAAACTATTTATCTTTTCGAATGTGGGTGCGTTGCTATCATAACGTCCACGCCCCCAGAATCCATAATCAAGCCACTCGATTACCAAGTCTGGTGCCCGATTGACATAGGAGCCACTATATAGCATCGTTCCGCGATGTACCTTCTTTATAAGAGCATTGCCAGTCTCTGGATCAGATAATGTGTGCAGATGATTTGTCACTTGTTGACAGATGCGTTCAAACTCTTCTCCCTCTGTAACAGTTCCTTCAGGTTCGCGGCCTGCCAAGTTGATAAAAATATTTCCGCCTGCGCCCAAGGCATAGGCTTGCGTTTGTCTCCAATCGATTTTAGACATTAGTAAGGTAGATTCAAGATCGCCTTTAATTTTCTCAAAGCGGTCTAGCCCAAGATGTCGACGTATATATCCTCGCCATGCAGGTGGTAGGTATTGTTTATATAGAGCAGCCAAGCTCGTAAGAATCTTTCGCCTGACGCCATAAATGCCATACGGTGGGGCTGAAAGGAATTGCAGGAATCCTCCTTCTTTTAACCATTGATTCAGGTTGATCATATAGTGTAATGGCCCCGCACCATGATCAGAGACCACTACCACATTCAAATTTTCATCTGGCCCTAGTGCCGAATGCGCGTCAGCAAGTAGGTCTCCAATAGCCTTGTCAAGCAAGCGATAGGTGGCTGGAATCACATCTTTATATACGGCATCAGCCGTACCATCAACCGCATCTAGTGTATGCCAATACGCGTGATGCACTTCGTCTGGCTCCATAAAGACAACCATAAACAGCTCCCACTCCTCTTCTTTAATTAGATGGGAACAAAGTTGCGTGCGGATATCAATAGATTCTTCAATTTGACGGGCATACTCACCCAGCGGATCAGCGGCAGCAGCGTTATATGCAGCTGTGACAAAGTAGTTGGGAATAATTTTATTAAGCTTGCTATAAAATGATGAGGGATAAACCTGTTCAGCCGTTAAATCAGGAATAAAAGGGCCGCCAACAACAATACCATTTACTGGGCGCGGAGGCGCTGTATAGGGTATATTAATCGCCATTACCTGCTTATTATATTGGCTTGCCAACTCGAAAATTGACATGCCCTTATTGTCGCGACCATTAGTAACTTGCAGGGAATAAGTGCCAGGCTTACGGCGCACAAAATCATACAGCCCATGCTGGCCTTGATTTACGCCCGTTAAAATTGTTGCCCAAGCGGGTGCGGTAACAGGTTGAATGGTGGAATGTAATTCGGAGTGGGTACCATTTGCCATTAATCTAGCAATATTCGGAAGCTGTTCAGATTCAGCTAGAGGAATAATTAGATCAAAGGTTGCACCATCTAGGCCAAGAATCAATACACGCTCTCTTTTTGCCTGCCCCTCATCTGGAAGTGCGTTTTTAGGGCTCATAGATGGTATCCAAAATCCTAACTGCAAGTTCGGTCCAAGTAGATTTGATTATCTGTTTGTCCGGATACGATTCTCTGGACTTTAAACAATTTACCTGTGAATTCGTGAATCCAACTATTGAGCCGCAATTCCGAGACATCTGAATATGGGTAGAGATGCGGTCAACGAGATAGTCTATGCGTTGCATATATAAGGTTGTATCAAAAATACCTGATGATTGTGTCAGCGAATTCAGCGTGATAACAGGTAAATCTAATGCGGTTGCCACCTGAATTACACCACTTCCTGTGTGTCGTCGATAAGGGGCAACCAATAAATCTGCTGCGGCGTAATAAAAAGCTACATCCTCATTTGGGATGTATCGATCATCAATTTGTACGACATGTTCCAAATCAAGTTCATGAATCAAACTTGTATATTCTTCTTTATCTTCCCAAAATTCGCCTGCAATTAGTAATGTTGTATTAGGAAACCTGTTTGCCACACGTGCAAATGCATGCAATAGCTCCGGTAAGCCTTTGTACGCACGTATAATACCAAAAAATAATAAAACAAATTGCTCGCTTTCCAGACCAAACGAATGACGAGCTTCAATCGAATTAGCAGTTCTTGATGAAAACACATCAGTTGCAAGGATATCGTATGTAGGATGAGGCACAATCGAAACCGTTGTCTCTGATAAGATTTTTTTGACTAACTCATACTCAGTATCTGACTGTACAATAACATGCGAACTTGAGCGCAGCAGCAGCCAGGCTATCCAACGATCCAGACGCCTTTCCTCATGTGGAAGCACATTGTGACAGATAAACACAATCGGCGCAGCTAAGAAGAATCTATTTAGTAGTATAATTGTGAGCCACAGCGGTGCAAAAAATGTAGTCCACCACTGCAATACAATAACTTGTGGACCAAATGCTCGAACGCGCCAGAATGTGCGGAACCATGTAATCGGATTGAGCGAATCAATCCAGTAATTTGGATTGTCAGCCTCAAAGCCCTGCGCACTCGGATCTTTATCTGTATCACCAGGATAAAGCCAAAGAGGATATTGACGTTTGAATGAAACCAGTAAAAGCTGATGTCCTTGTTCTTGAAACGTTCTTGCAAGCGATGTAGTGTAGTGGGCAATACCACCCCGATATGGAAATACTGGGCCTATCAGTGCGACTTTTGCAGCCGGTATATCCTCACTCATCACGCTTTTCTACCCGCTTCTTAAATAAATTCCCAAAGAACATCTGCTGCATCATTCCCGCAGACGAGACATATTCATCACGCGACTCATCTGCGTCCCAGCGCTTGAGCTCTGCCCGAATCTCCCACTCCTCGCGCGCTTGCACAACCTCTTTCAGCACATCGAGCAAAGGGTAACCCTCGTCTTCATCTTGCGCGCTATTTTGCTCCATCTCTAGCATCTCGCGCCAGTTCGAAAGCGAATTCTGTAGCTGATCAATACGCAGAAGCAGATTTTCTCGGTTTCCCATAAATGCATCAAAGAGCGACTCGGCGCTTCCGCCTAGTTCGGTGCTCTGCGCAAATTGTCGACCCGCTATCCGCTCCGTTTCGGACCAACTCGGTGCCGTTATTGCCGTTTGAACTTGCGCCGCAGCCAAAAGTTGTGGAAGCTGCTCCACGCCCGCCACAATGCCGTCATGCTCCAACGCATCGATAAAGAGCGGCGTTCCCCCAATGCGCTCGGCAAAATCACTGGCCAGCTTAAGCGAGCTTGGATCCGTATTAATGTCAGTAGAAATGCAGATCGGCGTATCGTCAAAGAGATCGGCGCGCGGTGCGAGCATACCGCCCACACCAGTTAAAATTGGGTGGATCGCAACCAACTGCGCGCCATGCGGCAAGTCCGTACTTAACCCGAGTACAGGCTGCATCAACTTAGCCACAGCGACCACCAATGCGTTCGGCGCAAGATCATCGCGGATCAACTCTAGCAGATCGGGCAATTCGCTCAGCGGCACAGCCAGTACCACCAACTCTGCATCGGCATACGCTTTGTGCAAATTCCACGATGTACGATTTACGGCCCCCGCTTTGCTTGCTAAATCACTCGCTCGCCGATCTTTGTCGTGACCAACAACGTCAAAATTGCCTTCTTCTCGCCGCAGGCTCAGCCCAATACTGCTACCGGTGACGCCCAATCCAATAATGCTAATGATGGGTTTTGACATTCCTTTCTTCTCTCTTTTCTTCTTTCTAAAATGAAGCAGCTTAATTCTGATTATCTGCCCACTGAAGCGCTTCGAGCAAAGCAAGCTGCTGCGATTCGGCGTAATCAACTTGCTCGTACTGATGATGTTCGATCAGCCAGCATGAAAGCGGCGTGCAGCCTGCATCCACCGCCCATTTTGCCCCAATTTGTGGATGTGCAAGCTGCACATAAATTGCGTAGCGCCAACTTTTACTCGGCTGCGACGAAGCAAACTTTGGCAACAACCACGGCGCAAATTTTTCGATAAGAACCATGGGGCCGCGCAGCCAAAGGCCCAAATATGCTCCGGCATCGCTCGCCGCGACTTTGCCCACGTCATGTAGCAGCGCGGCCACCGCTAAATCGGCACTGTTGTGGCCCGCATTGCGCAATTCGTGTAGCACGTTTAGGCTGTGGCGTTGGGCGTCCGCGGGCATCCGTCCAAAAAGTTGTCGTTGTTCGCCGCTTAAAATTTCGTCTAATAAAAGATGATCGGCGGGTGTAATCCGTGCGGTAAACCCGCTTAAAAACTGGCGCAGCCGATAGGTAGCACGCTTCATTATCCAAATAGATTTACCAGGGTACTCATAATTACCTGAGTTGGGACTTGGATAATCTGCGGCGCAATGAAAATAATGCCCAGCAAAATGAAAAAGCCATATTGACTAAGCGTGCGCTGAAGTGAATATGTATCCCCAGGCAACAACGCAAAGAGCACATGAGAGCCATCCAACGGTGGAACAGGCAACAAGTTAAAGACAAAAAGCAAAACGTTGATCTGGACAAAGTAGCCAAGCGTTATCTGGGCAATATCTGTATTTGGCAAAAAATCTCTCATGCTTAACGCCAATGCCGCCAAAATCAAATTGCTCACTGGGCCAGCCAAAGAAACGAGAATAGACGCCAGCTTTGGGTCAATGTTAACATTGCGCGGATTCCACTGTACAGGCTTCGCCCAGCCAAAGAAGGTAATAAAAATTAAGATCGCACCTAGCGGATCGATATGGACAAGCGGGTTAAGCGTATAGCGCCCCTGCTGGCGCGGCGTTTCATCACCCAGTTGAACGGCCATGGCGGCGTGAGCAAACTCATGTACGGGAAATGCGATAAAAACAATAATTGTCGAGGCAATGATTCTACCCCAGCCAAAACCACTTGTAATCGCGCTATATATCAACAATAAAACAACGCCAGCAATCATCAGCTTTTGCACATTAGAAAGCTGATTAAGTTTATCTAAAAACGATCCGGAAGAACGTGACGAACCAGGAAACATGTAGTATTTCTCACTTGTTACAGTATGTGTGAACAAAAAGTAGGGTAACTTCGTTCACATGACAACATTAGTCTATATATAAAGTCTATGTACGAACTCAAGGTATAAACGTACCGAAATTATATGCTACTCTCGCCCATAAAGCGTAAAGTTAGTATAGCATGGTTGGCAAATAAACTCCCACGACAGCGCATGGCAATCGCGTACTTTGTAGTAGACTGGGGTTGAAACCCCAGCCTGTTATGGGAAGCCTGCTAAAGACAGGCTATGGCAATACAATTTTGGTGCTGCTAACAGGGCTTCAGCCTGTTTCCCGTACCAGACGCCGTGTTTCAATCGGCGTTTAAACTTAAGCCGTCCGGTGAGCACACCCCGTGCAGGTTCGTAACCAAAACTGTGGAGACGAATCCGCACGAGGGCGTACATGCTGAACCTAATTTAATGATTTGGTGCCTAAGTTTATACCTATGGTCCTTCTGATAAGTATTTACCTCAGGCTACAATACATCTGACGTACCAAAGCAGTACGTTGCTTAGCAAGATATAATGGTAGAATAAAAAAATGAAACAGAAACATGCAGCATACCCTTGGCTCGTTCTTGTGGCGCTCTTACTCGGTGCCAGTGTGATAATCTCGCTTGCCGACCGAGCCGACGGCGGCTTTGATTTAGGGCCACAGCGTACCGTTCGTACAAACAACCCTAAAATAGGTATCCACACGCGGCTGACCGATGAAGTAGAAGAAGTCAAGATCCGCAAAAGTTTAGAGATGGTGCGCGAGATGGGCGCAACGTGGATCGTTGAATATTTCCCGTGGGCATATGTCGAGAACGAACGGGGCGTTTATAAGTGGAACCATTCGGACATGGTGATTCAACATGCGCAGCGCCAAGGGCTGACAACCATTGCGCGGCTGGGCTTTGTGCCAGAATGGGCCAGACCGCAAGAGACCACACCGCTCTACCTTGCACCAGATCAATTTAGCGCATTTGGTGATTTTGCCGCAAAATTTGCCACTCGCTATGCCGATCAAGTAAGCCACATTATCATCTGGAATGAACCAAATTTGGGCATGGAGTGGGGCTATCAGCCTGTAAGCCCAGAACAGTACGTGGAAATGTTGCGCGTTGTTTATCCACGCATTAAAGCGGCGAACCCCGATGTGCAGGTGCTTGCTGGCGCGTTAGCCCCAACGCTTGCCAACGATCAGAGCGCCATGAACGATCTGCTATTCCTACAACGAATGTACGATGCGGGCGCAGCCCAATATTTCGACATATTAGCCATACACGCCTACGGTTGGAACTTTCCACCAGATGAGCCGCCAAATCCGGCAGTTGTGAATCTGCGGCGTAGCGAACTTCTGCGCGATATTATGGTTGACAATGGCGATGCACACAAAACAGCCATGCTCACCGAGGGGGGATGGAACGATCATCCGCGCTGGACACGTGCCGTTCGCCCTGGGCAGCGGATTGACTACACTATTGAGGCATACGAAATTGCCCTAAACGAATGGGATTGGCTGGAGTCGGTTAATCCTTGGGTTTTCCGCTACCCATGGGATGCAAAGAGCTATCAGGATTACTATACATTTGTACGCACTGATTTCGAACCTAAACCAATCTATTCAGAGGTGAAGCGCTATGCAACTGGGATGGAATAGCAGATGAGCGAGGAAAAAAATGCCTCTCGTGCTCTTCACCCACTGTTATATTTGTTGATTGGCTCTCTGCTGGCGCTATTGCTAGCAAAGGCTATTTCCTCGGGTGGATTTTTCTTTCCATTTTCAGATCCCACATGGAGCGCCATGCAAAGCCGCGGCACGTGGCGCGTGGGGATGGATCCGAGCTTTCCCCCATTTGAATCACTAGATGCAGAGGGCAAACCAGCAGGGTACGATCTGGATTTGGCGCAACTTTTTGCAGACGAATGGGGCCTGCAACTAGAGATCGTGCCCATTGGGTTCGATAGCCTGCTCGATGCGTTGAGAACGGGCCAGATCGATAGCGTTATCAGCGCGTTGCCCTTTGACCCCAGAACGACCCAAGATGTGACTTATTCGGAGCCTTACTTCGAGGCGGGCATTCGTCTAGCTGTACGCAGCAGTGATGCCGAACAGATGAGGAGCACAGATGTATTTGAAGAACTAAGCCGTGACATGACCGCTTCCGCTGCAAATGGCAACGAGGGAAATAATAACGAGAGCAATGGTACTAGTATACAGATCCGAAAGAATATGGCTGCTCTTTTGAGCGGGAAAGAGGTGGCCGTCGAATGGGGCAGCATGGGCGACATGGTAGGGCGGCAGCTACAGAGGATTGACCCAACAATTGAGCTACTCCCTTATGAGACGCCAAACGAAGTAATCATTGCATTACAGGACAATTCAAACATTGGTGCGGTACTGATCGACAATATAACGCTTCTGCAATTTCAACGCAGCCAACTGCAATCAGGCCAGTCACCCAATCCAGCTTCAGCGCTGATCGAAATTGGGCCAGCAGTAGAGGGCAACCCATACGTGATTGCAATGCCCTATCGCTCTTCTAAATTGCAGACAGAAATTAACTATCTATTGCAAATGTTTCAGGCGTCGGGTAGATTATCTGACTTAGAGCAAATATGGTTTTCTCCATAAGGTCGTCATACATTTGCGCATTGATAATGGATGCCTGCTCCTATACTATTACAACTGAACTGCATGGAGGCGAATAGCGCCTGCTTGTTGGAAACAGTCTAGAAATTTAGTCAGATACATCTATGATTTAGAGAATATTGCCCAACGCAACAGTTGCGGAACAGATAATGTCAAACTCCTATTCCCACTCATGTATGCGTATCGGTCTTTGCTCCGATACGCACTACTGGCCCGGTGGAACAAATACATTAACACCTGCGGGTGGTTTACAGCTCCAGCAGCATTCGCAGCAATTGCAAGCCAGCCTGCTTTCAGAGTTGAAAGCCGCCGACGTAGATCTTGTCATACATCTTGGCGATCTAACTTGTGGTGGTGGCTCCTTTGGAATGCCCAGAGAAAAATTCCTGCAATCGCTTCTTGAAACACATGCAGGATTTAACAGTCTCCCCATGCCTACCTATGCGCTACCAGGCAATCATGATTGTTTGCCTGGTGGCAACGACTGGGCGCTTTTTGAAAAACTTTGGCAATTAGACTCGGGGCTTGGTCGCACAATTGATACCCCACACGCACGCCTGATTCTTCTCAATGCGCAAGGCCATTCTGTGGATCAAATCGACCCAACTTTCCCACACGATCCGGTTTACGGATGGATCAATGAATCGGAGATGGCCCGGCTAGAAGCAGATTTAGCCTCTTCGGATGGTCGACCCATCTTTGTCTTTATTCATCAACTTTTACTACCATGGACTGGCACCCAACCTTGGAAAGATTTTTACGGTGTAAAAAATGCGGCAGCCGTTCGTTCGATCCTGCATAGCTGTCGCGACGTACAAGCCATTTTTCAAGGACATGCACATCGGCTCAATGTCCAGAAAATTTGGCAAAATATGAGCCCCTTCACCTATGTTGTCACACCATCAATTGTAGAATATCCAGTTAGCTGGTTAATGCTAACGGTGACATCAGAAATGCTCGAAGTGAAGATGATGCCTCTGCCGCTACCAGATTTGCGAAGCAGAAGTATGAATAGCGGCCAAGGTCAACACTGGCGCGATGGTGAGCCTGAATGGCAAAGTTTTACAATCCCATTGTTAGAAATGGATCTATCTTATTAGTTTGCACACTTCGGCCTAATGAGCGAAAATAGAGCAAGTTAAATTTGCGCAGTACACATAGTGTGATGATATCAGCATATTAATCTGTTACACCATAAACTGCGTTCAAATCATTGGCCTATAACTTGCATATGACAAAAAAATCGACTTTACCCGTTATACCTTTATCTCCAGAGCAGATCCGCTTGACCTGCGATCCCGCCCAATTCTCCTTTAAAACCACAAACGAATTAGAACCGCTAACCGAATATATTGGCCAAGAGCGAGCCGTTGAAGCCATTGAGTTTGGCGTAGGCATCAAGCGCCACGGCTACAATATTTTTGTCCTTGGATCTTCGGGCACGGGCAAACATACGCTTGTTGATGGATTTGTGCGCCAACAAGCGGCAGATGAACCAACGCCGTCGGATTGGTGCTATGTCAACAACTTTGTGCAGCCCTATCGCCCAACCGCATTGCAGCTACCCACAGGCATGGGTAAACAGCTGCAGAATGATATGGAAACATTAGTGGATGAACTGCGCAGCGGGCTTTCATCTGCATTAGAGAATGAGGAATATGTAACGCGTCGGCAAGTACTCGAATCAGATTTCCGCGACCGCCAGCAGAAAATGATCCAAATCGTTCAAGACAGCGCCCAAGAACAGGGACTGACGTTGCTGCGCACCCCGGCGGGATTGGCCTTTGCCCCAGTTAAAGATGGGAATGTTATTACGCAAGAAGAGTTTCAAAAATTGCCCGATGAAGAAAGGAAAGCGTTTCAAACCATCATTGACGGGCTGCAAGTAGAGCTACAGGACGCGCTTCAAAAGGTACCAAATTGGCAACGCGAATTGCGCCAAAGCATCCGTGAACTGCGCCGCGAAGTGACCTCTTCCGTCATAACAAATTTGCTCGATGAATTACGCAAAGCTTATGCAGAGCAGAGCGGCGTGCTTGACTATTTGCAGGCACTCGAAACGAACATCAGCGACAATCTACAAGACTTTTTGCGCAACCCCGAAGCAGACGAAGGCGGTGGGGGAAAAGCTAAAGCGTCAAAAGTTGCGACACCCATTTTAGGCAAAGCTGGCAAAAATCCAGCGCTGCGTCGCTATGAAGTGAATGTGCTAGTAGACAGTAGCGAAGCCAACGGTGCGCCCGTCATCTACGAGAACAATCCATCTTATTTGAATGTAGTTGGCCGCATCGAGCAGATGGCCCAAATGGGTGCGCTGATCACCGATTTTACGCTTATTAAACCGGGCAAGCTGCACGCGGCTAATGGTGGATACCTGCTGCTGGATGCGCAGAAGGTGCTCACTAGCCCCTACGCATGGGAAGGTATAAAACGCGCGCTCCAATCTGGCGAAGTACGCATCGAATCGCCCGGCCAAATGTTGAGTATGACCAGCACAATTTCGCTAGAGCCTGAACCAATTCCGCTGAACGTTAAGGTGATTTTGCTGGGGGATCGCCGTTTGTACTATATGCTGGCGCAGGCCGATCCAGAATTTCACGAGCTATTCAAAGTGGCTGCCGACTTCAACGAAGTACTAGAGCGCAATCCAGAAAATCAGCTTCTTTATGCACGGCTGATTGCGGGTATTGTACAGCGCGAAGGACTCAAGCCGTTTAACAAAGCGGCGGTTGCACGCATTATTGAATATAGCGCCCGGTTTGTCTCCGACTCCGAGCGTATGACCGCCCGAATGCAGTCCATTGTGGATTTGTTGGAAGAGGCAGAATATTGGGGGCAAAAGGCAAACGCGAAAACCATCACGGCAAAGCATGTGCAGCAGGCCATCGATGCGCAGATCCGACGGCTGGATCGCACTCGCGAACGAATGCAAGAGCAGGTGCTGCGCGAGACAATTCTGATTGACACAACGGGCGAGAAGATTGGCCAAGTTAACGGGCTGGCCGTGCTGCAATTGGGCAATTTTGCTTTTGGGAAGGTATCGCGCATTTCGGCGCGCGTGCGGCTCGGTTCAGGCGAGGTCATTGACATCGAACGCGAAGTGCGCACCGGTGGACCGTCTCACAGCAAGGGCGTGCTGATCTTGTCCAGCTATCTGGGCGCGCGCTATGCACAAGATACGCCCTTGTCGCTTACGGCGAGTCTTGTCTTCGAGCAATCGTACGGCGGCGTGGATGGCGATAGTGCCTCGTCCACAGAGCTTTATGCGCTGCTTTCGGCCATTGCCGAAGCGCCAATCAATCAGGCGCTAGCCGTCACTGGGTCGGTCAATCAATATGGCGAAGTGCAGGCCATCGGTGGCGCAAACGAGAAGATTGAGGGTTTCTTTGATCTCTGTAACGAGCGCGGCTTAACAGGCGAACAGGGCGTGTTGATTCCAGCCTCGAATGTTAAACACCTCATGTTGCGTCAGGATATTGTGGACGCCGTTAAGAAGAAGAAGTTCAATATTTATCCCGTTGAAACGATTGACCAGGGAATTACGATTTTAACTGGTTTGCCAGCGGGTGAGGCTGATGCGGACGGCATTTTCCCAGAAGGCACAATCAACCGTATGGTTGCGGATCGGCTGGTTGCGTTTGCAGAAAAGCGCTTGGCGTTCGACAAGCGTGCGTTTGCATAAGAATTTAGGTTCCTCGGATTTTGGTGTAACGATCTCGTAGGAGCACGATATATCGTGCCCAAAATGGTTGAACAGCCCACCAAATACGATAGAGGCAGGAACATTCAAATCCAAAATTATGTCATGGACATCCAACCCAAACCCCCAAACAAAATAAGCATCACCGTCGCGCTAGACGCCTCGCCCGGAAGCTTGGCCGCGCTAGAAATTAGCACGGCCCTTGCTAAATGGATGCAGGCTGAAATCTGCGGCGTCTTTGTAGAAGATGACAACCTCGTGCGCTTGTGCGAGCTGCCCTTTAGCACGGAGATCGGCGCACAGTCGGCCACATCGCGTTACCTGACCGAGTTTTGCATTACGCGCGAATTCGAGGTGCTTAAACGCGCTATGCAGCAGCGCCTCGAAGAGACCGCCACACGCTACGAAGTTCCGTGGCGCTTTGAAGTGCGCCAAGGCCCGGTGAGCGAACAGTTGCTTTCTGCGGCCAAAACCACGTCGATCATTAGCTTTGGTCGCGTCGGCCGTTCTGAAAAGCAGCAAATTGGATCCTCGGCACGCAGACTTTTGGCAGAAGCAGAAAATGCGATGCTTATGTCGGGCAGCCGCCAGCACGAAGAGTTCGGCGGTACGGTTACAGTGCTTTACACAGGCACCCCCGCTGCGGATCGGGCGCTGCGCCAAGCCATACAGCTTGTGCAAAATAGCGAAAACAGGCTCTCGATAATTGTCTGGCCCGGGGAGCAAGATCCTGCGTCCACTAATCCAAAAATGGAGCCGACTGTAGAACAGCTTGCACAAAGCGCAACAGATCAATTGCCCGAAAACTTCTCTAATGTTAGTCCAATTCATCTACAAAAAATCGAAGGGCGTACTGTCGTCGACCTGCTGCGCTATGCGTGGTCTGTCTACGACGGAATGCTTGTGCTGCCTTCCACCTCGCGTGGAAAACTCTCTGCTTGGCTCGACGTGATAGACATCCCCGTTTTGCTTGTGCCATAAAATATTTTTCGCCACGAAAAACACAGAAAGTACAAAAGACTACAAAAAGCTAACTACCCGCGCATTTCTTTAATCCGCTATAGTTTTTTGTGTTTTGTGGCGAAAACCGTATACTTTTTAGTATATGCCAAATCCACCAGAGATTGACCTATCGCGAATTCAACGCCAAAATAAACTCTTTCTTTCTGGCCCCTTTGGTAGCGGGAAAACAACTTTAGCCATCCAGCGGATCCAGTGGCTGTTGAGCCAAAAGCGGACTCGCGGCGATGATATTCTGGTCGTTGTGCCGCAGCGCACTCTTGCCCAAAGCTACCACGATGCGTTGCGCAGCCCGGACACGCCCGCTGGCCCGCCCGTGCGCATCACTACGCTGGCTGGTCTTGCGCGCCAATCGCTCGAACTCTACTGGCCGCTGCTCTCCAAAGATGCCGGCTTTGCCGAGCCGGGTAACGAGCCAACTTTCCTCAACTTAGAAACCAGTCAATACCACATGGCGCAATTTGTAAACGACGCAATTAGTCGCGCCGAATTCGACGGCATTCACATCGAGCGCAGCCGCATTATCAGCCAAATTCTTGACAATTTAAATAAGGCCGCGCTGCAAGGCTTTACCATCGATGAAACTTACCAACGGCTCGAACTCGCCGTGCCTGCGGGCGAAAATCGCACTGCTCGCCTTAACGTTTTGCGCAGCGCCGCCCGCATCAGCCAAGCCTTTCGCGACCTCTGTTTGCGCCAAACACTAATAGATTTTAGCCTGCAAATCGACATCTTCAACTGCCACGTGCTAACCAATGAGTGGTGCATGACGCATCTCTTCCGCAGCCACCGGCACATCATTTTTGACAATCTCGAAGAAGATACAATCACCGCGCAATTGCTGGCCGCCCGCTGGCTAACTGCTGGCGTTGAACATGGGCGCAGCGAGGCCGAAAGCGCACTGCTTATCAGCGATTCGGATGCGGGATACCGCGTCTTTTTGGGGGCGGCTCCGCAAGGTATTTCCGCTCTGATTGCGCTGTGCGACGAACATATTGCGCTGGACAGCAGCTTTATCATGTCACCCGAATTGACTCAACTGACCACGCAAATCGACGTGGCAATTTTAGGTAGAAAGGGCGCACTACACGGCAACAATACAGACGGTACCATCGAAGATCCTGTAGCCGAGCGGGATGAACCTTTTTTCGGGGAAGAGGAAGAGCCTAACGGGGGCAACCCATTTGACGACTCTGTGGAAGACGAGGTGGCAGCCAATCCATTGATCGTTGCGAATGAAGGCAGTGTGGTGGCCATGCAAACGGTGCTCGATCAAGCGCTGATCTTGCCCGACCAAGAGTTTCGCTTTTACCCGCAAATGATCGACTGGGCGGTTGAGGAGGCACGGCGGCAGATCCAAGATGAAGGTGTTGCCCCCGAACAGGTCGCAATCCTCGCACCCTACGTCAGCGACGCGCTGCGCTTTAGCCTCGAAACGGGGCTTGCCCGCGTCGGTATCGAGCTGACCACCCATCGACCAAGCCGCGCGCTGCAAGATGAACCCGCCGCCCGAGCACTGCTGACATTGGCTACGCTAGCCCATCCCGAGTGGGGCATTCGGCCCGCACCCACCGACGTTACGCAGATGCTGACGCTTGTAATCGATCCGCTGGACCCAGTGCGTGCCAACCTGCTCAGCCGCATTGTGTACCCGCCTCGCAGTCAGCGTATCGAACTCAGTCGCTTTGGTCAGCTTGAGTCAACCATGAAAGAGCGCATCACCTTTGCGATTGGCGAGCAGTACGATCAGCTACGCGAGTGGATCTATGCCTATCGAGTTGGTACCGAGAGTACGCCACTGGATCAATTCTTTGCCCGCATCTTCGGCGAGCTGTTGAGCCAGCCTGGCTATGGCTTTCATGATGATTATGATAGCGCGCGGGTTGCCAATCAGCTTGTGGTCTCGGCGCGCAATTTCCGCTGGGCGCTGGAAACAAACGCTGCGTTAACGGGCCAACGCCTTAACAGCGCGCTTGATCTGGCGCGCGAATATCTACAGTTAATCGATAGCGGTGCGCTCGGTGCGCTCTACGTGCCCGGCTGGAAAGAGGCCGAGAACGCGATCCTTCTGGCTCCAGCCTATACGTTTCTTATGCGTAATCGCGCGGTCGATGTGCAGATCTGGCTCGATGTTGGATCCGGTGGCTGGTGGGAGCGGCTCTATCAACCGTTGACCCATCCGCATGTGCTCTCTAAATTTTGGCCAGCGGATAAAGTCTGGTCCGATTTTGACGAGTTTGGTACCCGACAGGATACAATGCGTCGTGTATTGGTTGGCCTAATTCGGCGCACGCGCAAGCAGATTTTCCTCGGCATGAGTGATTATAGCGAGAGTGGCTTCGAGCAGCGCGGTCCGCTGCTCTTATTAATTAACCGCATGTTGGCCCAATCACGGGGCGCGGAGCTGCGGAAATCGTAGAAATATGGCATTGTCTAGGGTGAGGTAAATACATGGGCAAACCCTAAAACTACGCCGCTATCTAGCCGGACACAATAATTCATGTCCGTACGGTTGTAGAAATAGTGCCCGATAAAAATAGCCCCAACGTGATACATCACATTGGGGCTATCGGCAGCGGCTAGGAGGGGAGCCACTACCTGAGAACTATCTATAAAAATAGCTCCCGAAACAACAGCGCTCCCATACTATATCGGCGGCGAATGAGCAGAGGATGAAAGAATTATTAACTTTTTATTAAGGCATAAAATCGATCTTTTTGCATGGTGTAGGGCAACATTTTTCTTGTGCATTGCGCTCTTAATAGTGCCTCCACTACCTGTATATGCCTCCGAAATTTGTGATCCACCCAACGTGATCCCAAAATCTGTCTGCGATTTTGATACATTTCGGGGCAGCCCACCCCGCCAGCTACCCAATGGCTGGACCGAGTTCATTTTGGAAGGCAACCCAAGCTTTTCGCCCTCGGACGATACCTATTGGGGTGCGCCCAGTTTGATGGTGCGCAGCGATGGCGATACTTTTCACATTGGTATCTATACACAGGCTAGTGTGGAGCAGGGGAAAGGTTACCGCGCCAGCATTGCGTGGGGTGCGCCCAACGCGCCCAGCACCTTTGGACGCCAACTGGGCATCGATCCATATGGCGGCATCGATCCTACCAGTAGCAACGTGATTTGGGGGCCAGAGCATTATGGCGATGGCCGCATTCTAAATTATCCACCACCAGATGTGAACATCGACGTGCGGGCGCGGGCTGCGGGCGGCACGATGACCGTTTTCTTTAAAGTGAATCACCCGCGCAGTACGGGCGACAATTTAATCTTCATCGATGCAATTGCGCTTTATCCAGATGAGAGCGCACCGTTGATCGAGCCGCCGACGCCAGCCGCAACCCCGACGTTCACGCCGCCACCATACGTACCTCCGCCAACATTTACCTATGCACCACCGCCAACCGCAATACCGGCGATTGTGCCTGTGTTTCCAACAAATACGCCACGTCCGCTTGCAACCGCCACGAAGAAGCCTACATCGACGGCAACACCACCGCCAACTTCTACGTCAACGTCAACTTCTACGCCGACCGTAACGCCATCAGCCACACCATCGCCCACGCCGTCGTGGACACCTTGGCCCACGGTGCCGCCGGTCGACGAGGGTGGCTCTGGTTTGCAGGCCGCACAGCTACAGTTGGCGCGCTCGTTAAGGCGTAGTACAGAGCCGCAACAATTGGCCGCTGTCAGCACGCTTGGCTTTGGCGGGGCAGGGCTTTCGGCTATCCTGTTATGGGCTGTGCGTCGACGGCGACGCACAGAGGATGAGCGCAATAGCAAAGAAGGTATCCAGTAGTGAAATCAAATAAACACGAGGTCTACTATGACGAATAAAGCCGATGGAATGAACTATGCACCAAAAGGCAAGCCAAATGCTGTTTGCGAAAAAGGTGAGTTCGTCTTTGCTGCGCATTCACTTGATCACGGACATATCTATGGCATGTGTAATGGATTAACCGAAGCAGGTGGTTTGCTCAAGGCCGTGTATGATCCTGACCCGGAAAAGGTCGCACAATTCAAGCAATCGTTTCCAGAGGTGGCAGTTGCCGAGCACGAAGACGAATTGTTAAACGATCCCGCGCTTCATCTGATTGCAGGAGCAGCTATCCCCAACAAGCGCGGGCCGCTTGGCGTGCGCACAATGGAAGCAGGCAAAGATTATTTTACAGACAAGACACCCTTTACAACGCCTGCACAGCTAGAAATAGCTCGCCAAACAGCGCAAGAGACGGGCCAGAAATATATGGTCTACTATAGCGAGCGACTGCATGTGGAGTGTGCGATCTTTGCGGGGGAGCTGATACATGATGGTGCAATTGGGCGCGTTGTTCAGGTTGTTGGTTTTGGCCCACACCGCCTGAATGCGCAGAGCCGCCCCGATTGGTTCTTTGATCACGAGCAATATGGGGGGATTTTGTGCGATATTGGTAGCCATCAAATTGAACAGTTCCTTTACTATAGCGGAGCCAAAGATGCCAAGGTTGCCTATGCGGCAGTTGCTAATTATAACAATCCGGATCATCCTGAATTAGAAGATTTTGGTGAGGCCAATCTTGTGGCAGATAATAGTTGCTCCAACTACTTTCGGGTAGATTGGTTTACGCCAGATGGTTTGGGCGCGTGGGGCGATGGTCGCACCTTGATTCTAGGCACGGATGGCTACATCGAACTGCGTAAGTATATCGATGTGGCGCGCGATCCTGGGAAAGATCATCTATATTTAGTCAATCAGGATGGGGAACGTCATCTTGAGCTAGAAGGCAAAGTGGGATTCCCCTTTTTTGGACAGTTGATCTTAGATTGCCTGAATCGAACGGAAAATGCGATGACACAAAGCCATGCCTTCAAAGCAGCTGAACTCTGTTTACAGGCGCAGGAGAGGGCGCAACGCATTTCAGGGTAGGTTGCAGGGTAGAGCAAGGTAAAAGTTGTAGAATAATCGCTTAAGCCCGCCTGCCGGTTAAGTGTCCGCCGCTATCGCTACAGCAGTTTTTGGGCTTGGAAGCGCGGCGTCTCTATCGAAACCAAGGTGAGCCTAAACAGTTATGTCGCAGAGCAGAATCGTAGAGTGGAGAATTATTATAAAATACAATAAAATTTCCGCAGAATGATTACCAAAGTTTGACCGGTGCGCACTATATATGGTTAACTTCGACTAAGGCCAAACTAGAAGAATAGTTATGCGGACTTTAGCAATTTTCTGGAATAGCTTGCGGCCATACTCTATATCTTATGGGACTGTACCACAAAGTGTGTGGATGACTTTGCCTAATTAAATAATCTAACGCCATTCATACACAATTTGAGACACTCTCTATCTTATTTTTGGAATAGTTTAAGAATCTTCCATTATTATTAATGTTGCCTAAATGTCGATAAAGGATGCGCATTCATGAATTATAATCGCCTATTATTAGTCGGCGCGCTGTTAATACTCTCGCTCTTATTTTCTGCATGTAGTCAGCCTGCCGAATTGCACTCTTCGCTATCAGTAACAAGCAGCATGGGCGCTACCCAAAAAGCAAACTCTTTTGCTAATATGGAAGTTGTGCTGAGCGATGAGATCATTTGTGCCGGTGAAGAAGTGACTGTTCAAATGTTTACCCGTGTGCTAAATGCTAGCCCTGGCATTCAGTTTCGTAACATCGAAGTGTACAACAACGATCTCGATCCCAGCATTGATATTCGAGAAATGTTATTTGTAGAAGAGAGCGATCTAAATGGCAATGGCTATTTAGACTGGGTTGATCTTGATGGTGAAGATTACATAGCGCCAAATGGTGATCTACGCAGCGATGAAGAATTCTTACATGAGTACACTCGAATTTTTACTGAGACCACCACGATTGTAGCTGGCGATCGGGCTGATATCTATCTGGTTGATAGTCTAACCGAGCCGACTACAATCACTGATCTGAATACTGCCGTTGCCGCCGAGGATTCAGCCACCGTCACCGTACTTAGCCCAGAAGTATCTATTGAAATAGAACCAATTAACGAGACGGTGCTCCCGGGTGACTTAGCAGAGTTTGCTATCACCATTTTCAATACAGGCAATGCTGATATCACAAATATATCAATCGTCCACGAGTTGATGCCTAATTGCGATGGGGTGATTGCATCTATTGCACCTGATAAACAATACAGCTACAGCTGTGGGGTTGATGAAGCACTGGAAGATATCGATCTTGCTGTTAGCCTGTCTGCTGATGTGGACGAACAAATTTGCTCGATCGAAAGCAGTGCAGAGAGTCGTGTCGTTGTAATCCAGCCGACCGCAACTACTCAGCCAACTGCAACTACCCCGCCAACTGCAACTACCCCGCCAACTGCAACTGCCCCGCCAACTGCAACTACTCAGCCAACCGCGACTACTCAGCCAACCGCGACTACTCAGCCAACCGCGACTACTCAGCCAACCGCGACTACCCCGCCGACAGCAATTATTGTTCCCACTGCAACAGATACCGCAACTGCGACACCTTTGCCTACGGCAACAAATGTTCCTTTGACAATTAATGGATGTGGGGCTGATGTCTTGTCCGATAGGACTGTTACGCTCTCTGGCACGGGCCTAGCCAACCAAATGGTCAATGTGTTAGTCTCGAACGCAGTGCTCGCAAGTACGGAAATCGATGATGATTCAACATGGCAGGCTGTAGTTGAATTGCCCAGCGCGCGTGCGATGCAGGTTTATGCACAATCAGTCGATACCAATGGAAAAATAACGGGTGTAACTCGCCCGATTTTTTGTAGCGTTGCGACACCCACATCTCTACCATCCACATCTGTACCACCAACTGCTACAAATACAGCAACTTATACGCCTGTACCACCAACTGCCACAAATGTGCCACCTCTGCCGACCGCAACGCAACCATCGGCCACCATGTCAATTAATGGGTGTAATACGGTGTTAAGCTCACCCCATGCAATGTTAAGTGGAAATGGGACGCCCAATTCTACGATACACATTTTTGTTCACGACCTTGATTTAGATACGATACAAGTCGGTGCAAACGGTCAATGGTCCTATCAGGTCACATTTGCTAGCCCTGGCGAATATCTGGTCTATACGCAGGCCGCAGGATCAAATGTGCAGTCTACGCCACTTCTTTGTGTAGTTCCAGAAGTAGTGGCTCCTACTTATCTACCGGTAACCGGATTGGCCGACACCGATACGGCACGTACGCTACTGATCATGTTGCTTGTTGGGTTCTTCATTGCGGCGGCTGGATTATACGAAACTCGTTTGAATCGACAATCCTGACGAATTTAAACGAGTGGTACAGTCCTGAGCATTTTGGTATAAAGCTGAATAGCCCTGTCGTCTCGCAACTATCATGAGTTTTCATGAACTGTTGAAAACATGGTTAAAAATGTGGATTTACTCAATCTTTTAGATTATGAAAAAGCAGCTGCCGAAATTATGCTGCCCGCCCATTATGAATACATTGTTGGTGGTGTGGCCGATAATATTACGCGAAACGCTAATCGTACCGCATTCGATAAACTGTGCTTACGCCCACGGATCATGCGCGACGTAAGCAATCTGACTCTGACAACAAAGGTGATGGATATATCGATGGCGGCCCCCATTATGCTTGCACCTGCGTCGACCCAAAAGCTGGCTCACCCTCAGGGAGAGTTGGCGCTGGCGCGTGCGGCCAAAGCAGAGGGGCTGGTGCAAATTCTTAGTACTATGGCCAACACAGCGGTAGAAGAAATTACCGCAATCGGACATCCTGTTTGGTTTCAGCTTTATCTCTTTCGAGATCGGGCATGGAGCGAACAAATTGTCAGGCGCGCCGAAGCTGCGGGATGTGCCGCGCTGGTTGTTACGGTGGATGTGCCGGTGCTTGGGTTGCGCGAAAATTTACAGCGCGCCAAGTTTATTCCACCAGCCGAGCTCACCTATCCAAATTTGGTGCGCCCAAACGATACAACGACACACACGAATTTGCTCGCCACTGTTGCCGCAAATTTTGATCCAGCCCTAACATGGGATGATATCCGCTGGCTTCGCACAATCACATCGCTGCCGATTTGGGTAAAGGGTGTTCTACGGGCGGACGATGCACTGCGGGCGGTTGATGCGGGTGTAACTGGTATTATTGTTTCCAACCATGGAGGCCGACAGCTTGACACGGCCATTGCTACGATTGATGCGCTGCCAGAGATTGCGGCAGCGGTGGGGGAGCAAGTTGAGTTATTGTTAGATGGGGGCATACGTCGTGGTTCTGATGCAATCAAGGCGTTAGCGTTAGGGGCCAAAGCCGTTTTGATTGGGCGACCTCCACTACTGGGCCTGGCTGTTAATGGCGAACAAGGTGCAAAGAATGTGCTAGCAATTCTACGAGACGAATTGGCAAATGTGATGGCACAGTGTGGTTGTGCAACGGTTGCCGACATCGGCCCAGATTTAGTCGTAAAAAATTAGAAAGATTGTGAACGAAATACTTATTCCACAAACGCTGCACGCAAACCTCAGCAGCAAAGATGAGTTGAAGTGGCTCTCTACACTCCCCACCTTAATTTCAAAGCTCGCCAACCAGTGGGCATTAACCTTAGGAGAGCCATTTGGCGCAGAAGCAAGCTGCTCTTGGGTGGCCCCCTGCACTCGAGCTGATGGCAGCAATGCTGTTTTAAAAGTTGGGCTACCGCATATGGAAGCCAAAGATGAGATTGAAGGGATGCGTTTTTGGCATGGCGATCCGACGGCCTATCTTTTGGATGCAGATAAAGCGCACAATGCCCTTTTGCTGGAGCGCTGTATACCTGGTACCGTTTTGCGCACATATCCCGAAGAGGAGCAAGATGTGGTGATTGCGCAGCTTCTACGACGATTGTGGCGTTCACCTGCAGCATCGTATAAGCCCAAAGAGCAAACTTTTGATCCGCAAATGGAAGGAGAGGGGCTCGCTCAAGCGGACTTTACATTCCGGCCCTTATCCGAAATGGTTGCTTACTGGATTGAGGAGACCGAGAAACGATCAGATGAGTGGCTGGATCCGACGATTGTGCAAGCTGGGATTCAAGTGTATGAGGAGCTAGTAGAAAGCACAACGGAGCACATGTTGCTGGCGACAGATTTACATGCGGGAAATGTGCTACGAGCAGCGCGGGCACCCTGGTTGGTGATTGATCCAAAACCATTTGTTGGTGATCCAGCCTATGATGCCACCCAACATCTTTTTAATTGTTGGAGGCGGATGGAGAGCAACCCGTTAGAGACAATTGATCGTTTTGCAGCTCTGCTAGAAGTAGATGCGGAGCGCGTGAAGATGTGGTTCTTTGCTCGTTTAGCTACAGGTAGTGAACGCAGCAATCAAAAAGAAAAAATAATTCTTGCACGTACACTTGCGCCATAAGTTAGGACATCACAAGGAATAAAATTTAGTAAAGAATCTTTCCATGCTCAGCATGGAATACAAATCTATACGCAATACAAAAAGAGGGGCCTCACAATGAGGCCCCTCTTTTTGTATTGCGTATAGATTTTCTGCTTATAAATCTTGTAGCAAATCCTATTACTTCTGTACTGAATAAGCTACGGCTTGTTGATTAGAGGTAGATAAATAGTGCTGTCATCTACTTGTCCAGGTTGTCCCCCAGCATTGGTATCACCCTCAGTTGTTATGCTACCGCCATTATCATCCCCCTCTGCAGATTCACCTTGAAGCGGTGCTGCATCGGTCGGTGTTCCTGGCACTGTTGGTACCGTTGGAACAGTCGGTGGTGATACTGGTGTGCTGCCAGGCGGTGGCGGCGGTACTGGTGTACCAGTTGGTGCTGGTGGTACCGGTGTGCTGCCGGGGGGTGGATCCGTTGGGACAGTTGGTACTGTCGGCACGGTTGGCACTGTCGGTGGTGGATCCGTTGGTACCGTCGGTACGGTTGGTACAGTTGGTACTGTCGGTGGTGGATCCGTTGGCACCGTCGGTACGGTTGGCACTGTCGGTGGTGGATCCGTTGGTACCGTCGGTACGGTTGGCACTGTCGGTGGTGGATCCGTTGGGACAGTTGGTACTGTCGGTACGGTTGGCACGGTTGGTACTGTCGGTGGTGGATCCGTTGGGACAGTTGGCACCGTTGGTACTGTCGGTACGGTTGGCACTGTCGGTGGTGGATCCGTTGGGACAGTTGGCACCGTTGGTACTGTTGGTGGTGGATCCGTTGGGACAGTTGGCACCGTTGGTACTGTCGGTACGGTTGGCACGGTTGGTACTGTCGGTGGTGGATCCGTTGGGACAGTTGGTACGGTTGGCACTGTCGGTGGTGGATCCGTTGGGACAGTTGGTACTGTCGGTACGGTTGGCACAGTTGGTACTGTCGGTACGGTTGGTACTGTCGGCACCGTTGGGACAGTTGGTACCGTTGGGACAGGTGGTGTACCTACAACTACAGATGCGCTTGCGATTGCTGGCATACCGCCAATATTATCGGTGTTGTGTACGGCTTCGTTGGTTAATACAACATTATCGGTTGTAGCGTCAACAGTTGCTTGATAGGTAATCACTACTGTGTCAGCAGAGCTGACAAGATCGAGACAGACAATTGAGCCACTTTCGATTATGCCTTCAGTGCTTGCATTATTTACCAGCGCAACACCATCATCACCCGCGGCGTTTTCGACACCAACTGTCGCAGCAAGCAGAGCAGAGTTTACATTGTCATAGGCATAGTAAATTTCATAAGCACCTGGCGTGTCATTCACGGCACGGCTCATAATAATTTCCATGTCCAAGATTGGATCTCCACCGCCAAATGGTTGTAGATTATCATACTCGGCAACGACAAAACCACCTGGTGCGCCGACTGTTGCTAACGTCACACCACTGTTTAAGGTTGCGTCATAGAATAGCTCAAAGTCAAACCACATGGCAGCAGCGACATTGTTTGGGCCATCTATACTTGGTACCGTTTGTGGCACCCATGGTTGACCAAAGTAATTTAACCTTGGATCAAATATGGCAAAGCCATCATCGGCTAAACTTAGCCCAGTATAATCTGTTCCATAAAAGTTGATGGGGTCACCCGTGCTAAATGCGTTGAAGACAACCGTGTCACCAACAACAGCTGGATCTGGGAAGAAACCAAACGATTCAAGATCCGCATAGCCAAAGTCAGTAAAGCCAAACGGAATGAAACAATTTGCATCTGTGGCATTCGTCGACACTGCGTAGGTAAATGTTGGTACTGGTGCATTTACCTGCCACGTCATCGTGTTGCCATTCCACGTTGGATTATTTGTTGATGAACCAGAAACATAGGTCATGCCATCGGGAATAGTGTCCGAAATTGTGTAGACAAGCTCCTCGTCCGTTACATTAGGTTCTACTGCAATAGTGAAGGTAATAACATCACCAGGTTCGGCAATTTCTGGTGTAGCGCTCTTTGTCACATCATCTGCCATACGGATGATTGTAACTGGAATCGTGCCGACGTTGCCTGGGTTAGCGGGATCAGTTCCAATCGAGATGGCACCGTACCAGCGTTCACCCGCAGACATATCCTCTTCGTTCCAGAAGAGTCGAATGTCGAACATTTCGCCAAGTTCTACAGTATCGGGCGCTTCTACAGACATATTGCCAGAAGATGTGTCTGGGACAATTACGATATCGAGCATCGCTACTTGACCAGGTAATGCATCACCATTTTCTTGCGACCAGTTCTGAACAAGCACCCAGTAGGTACCTGCATCAGGGCTTTCGAAGATACAAGACTCTATTGCTGTGCTTGACGTGCTTTGGCAGATTTCTGATTCAGCGCTTGGCATATCACCAAGACCAACAAAGAGATCGAGATCGCTAGATTCTGAGCCTTCGGCTGGTGTTTCGGCAATGAATCGTTTCGTGCCAGCCGGAATGTCGACCGTCAAGAAGAATGCACCGTCGACTAGCGGGTCGCTAAAGCCATCAAATGGATTGTCGTTGGTCGGATCCGAGACTAAATTCTGAATCGTTCGATCACCCTTTACAAGACCATGTAAATCAATAGTCATGTCAGTAATGTCGATCGATTCTAGCCCTGTTATCAAATAAGAGCCAGTATCACGTCGAGTTTTGAACTGAACCTCATCAGGGAAGCTGCCAAAAGAGCTCTTCACGGCGATGGGTAGATGCGCGTCTGGCGCTGCATCACTTTGCTCGCTTAACATCAACAAGCCGGTGACCCATTCACCATCTGCTACACCATCAAGCACTGCGACAACCGCTAGTTCTTGGCTTTCGCCTGGAGCAAGTGTAAAGTTAGCTGGAGTAACGGTCAGGTTAAGTCCAGCATCGCCGCTAACCGTTGCATCCCACGTGCCAGCAACATCCATGCGATTGGTAACGATACGTGTCCAGCTACACTGGCTAACGCACTCGCCTTCGCCCATGCTTGCCATGTTAATCTGGCTTGGATCGCCACCTTCTTCTGGATTGGCTGCAAGATAGCCAGCCTGTGTTTCATCTAGCGTCAATCCTGCTAGGGCAGCCGTGGCTAAATCAATACGACCCGAACCCATTGCAAAATAAGGAGCCTGAGAAATACCGTCATCATCACGAACATTCATGTTCGCAGTTGTCATCAGGGCGGATTCAATCTCTGCGGCTGACCAATCAGGATGTATTGCCTTCATCAATGCGCCAGCACCAGCAACGTGCGGGCTAGACATCGATGTACCCTGAATAATATCGTATTCTACGCCCACGGCATAAGCGGCAAAGATGCCGACACCAGGAGCTGTAACGTTTGGAACGATAATGTCAGCCAGAGATGCATTTGGGCCACGCGAGCTAAACTTGGCCATAATATCGCCATTGACATCACTTTGATCTAATGTTGTCTCTGTGATTGTTGCCATATGGCCACTGCCGCTGGCAAGCCATGTTTTTAGCAGTTCGCCATCTTCTTTAATAATGTGAGCGGCTGGTAATACATGAGTATCGACCAGAACAGCGCCAATACCTAGTGTATCAACCTCAGCCAAAATCATGCCACCTGCCCCACCAGCAAGAACATTCGAACCCTTAGCTTTACGTGCAACAACGCCACGATCACAGACAACGATTTCGCCATTAAAAGTACCCTCATCAAATGGGTTCTCACAAATTGCGTCACCAAAGTTGTCAGCATAAACGATGGGTGCAGGACCGTAGCCGGTCGATGTACCTCGCCCAAGAATATTTGCTGGGGGTGCCGTATCGCCACCGTTCATGTCAATCACTGATGTGAGATAGGCTACATCATGTGTGCTGGCACCAACTGTGGTAAGCCATGGCAGATCACCTGGTGAACCAACTGTCTCGGAACCGCTACCGCTGTTACCAGCCGAAGTAGCAACAAACACACCTGCGGTGCGCAATGCAAGCCACTGAATAGACTCGGCATCACCCCATGGATCAGGAGTATTGCCACCACCGATCGAATAATTGATAACATCAACACCATCAAGAAGCGCCTGATCACGGGCCGCAGTTAGCGCCGCGCCAGGACAACCGCCACCGTCAGCACAGCCATCATACGCAATAATATTTGCATGTGGCGCAACACCAGAAATAGTTTGGCTTAAGCTGTAACCGCTATCTGTTGTAACAACAGCAGTACCTTCGTTCACAACGTTGCCAGCTGTTGTACTAGCGGTATGGGAACCATGGCCATCCGTATCAACAGGACTCGCATCGGCGGATGGGTAACCCCAAATACCGATTAGCTTATCGTTACAAGGAATCGTCGCATCATAGGTAGGGTTAGCAGGATCACAAACACCAACATAGTTACCCGCACCAAATGGATTGGTATGATCGTAGCCATCTCCACCAACATCTGCGAAAGAAGGGTTAGTTGGGTTGATGCCACTGTCGATAATACCAACAAGAATCCCTTCGCCTAACGTACCAGGAACGCTCCCGATACCATTCCAGATTTGGTCAGCATTGATCCACTCTGGCCCAGCAAAGGTTTGCAACTCATACATCTGCTCTTGTTCGATGAACCGAACGTTTGGCAGACCAGCAACCGTAATTGCCTCTTCGTTTGTCAAGTTAACAGCCATACCGTTTAAGGTTGCGAAATATTCATATTCCACCTCAACGCTACGACCCAGAACATCCTGCATTTTTTGGATAAACTGATCGCGAGAAACTTCCAAATATGAGGCGTAAGCCTGTATATCAGAATCGGCCATGTCCAACGTACCAGTGGTTGCTACCTGCTGGCTAGTTGGGCGCAACCCGTCAATGCTACCCTCATAGAGCGCAACTGGCTGATCAACCAGTTGAATAATATAAGTAGCAGATCCGCTTCCGCTATCATTCAGCCTGAGCGCACGCACGTTATCGCGGCTCGCGCGCTGAATTTTAAGAGGGGATGGTGCTACATCCGTTGCGGCATTCAAGTCGGATGCCGTATAGGATGTTGGACCATCCTCCGCATAAAGCGGCTGCAATGAAATCGGCAACAGTGAAAAGACCATTGCTGCCACCACTAGAAGATAGAGACTTCTAGTGAAAGTGGTTCGTTTTTGCATAGAACAAATACTCCTTCGTTGAAAATCAGTAGGGTCTGTATCGTTCAGCTGACCCGGTTGCTGTGCATTAAAACTCTGAACTCAATTTATATACCTCTACATTTTGTAAGGGTACAAAATAAGATTTTTGCTTACATAATTACTGCTTTGAATTGCAAAGAGTTAAGGCAAAATAAAGATTAGATAAAAGGTTCTTGAAAAACAGATAACAGATAGATTAAAAACGCATAGATAAACGACTAACACAAAAATATATGTATGAATACACTTTTGTGAGCCCAGCACAAGAGCAAAGGACTAAGCTTAACATTATTACAATACAATACTTAGGGGAAATATTGGACACGGAATAGCTCTGCATTAATTGAGTAATTCCTAGAGGAGATAGCCTGTCAAGTCTTATCACATGCGGCCTTGTTATTTACAATAGTTTGTTCAAGACTAAAGTTCAGTATAGCTTAAGGATACGCTGCTGTGTGTGACGATTTACCAGTAATTGGCATATATGATGACAATACGAAGGGTAATCGTATAACAAGCGTAGGATAACAAAAAAACCTTATATCTTTTAGGTAAATCAGACATTATTTTATGCGTACTATTAATCTTTTTTGGCTTCGATACAAGCATTATCCTCATGCACCGTCAAGCTTAAAAGTAAGCTTTGTTTGTATTATGTTTGATTGGAATGAGCATCGGAAAGTACACGCAGTTAGAGAAGATTGTAGGGCGAGGTTTTACGGAATGCGGGTCTCCTGTTGCGGCATACAAATACAGATGTGGAGCCAATCTAATATTATGTAACTCGAAATTTAAGTCTTGATAATGCACTTAGCTCGCTCAATCGGCAGAGAAGCTGAACGATTAGCCCCTAGGCTTCAGTTGGTACATCTAACAGACGTTTCCAAAGAAACCAGAATAACAAAAGAGCCAGCAGACCATTTAATATATAAACCGCATTGGGGCTCAAAAGTTCAAAAATCCCACCACCGAGAAGCGGCCCGATAATGGAGCCACCAGCAGTATACGCAGCACTTAGCCCAAGTGCCTCGCCTATCCGTTGCGGTTCAGCCCGCTTTGTAATTAGGCTACTAATGCTTGGGCTCATTAGTGCGAAACCAAGAGGCACTGGCAGCAAGGTAATGAGCATATACCAAAGTGCCGTGTTCCCTTTATTCGTTTCTGTTGGCAAAAGCGACAGTTGCTCATTCGTTGTCTCTATAGAACCACCAGATTGCTGAGACAATTCTTGTCGCATCTCTGCTTCAGAGTACCAAGAGACCGGCTGTTGTGGCGTAAAGCTGACTAGAAGAAAACCTGCTGCAAAAAAGAGCAGTCCCGCGAAGATCAATTTTCGTTCGCCAAAACGTTTTGATAGCGGGCCAATCATCCCACCTTCTACCGTTGCAACAACTACTCCGAACGCAGCAAAAAAAATGGCGTTTCCAAAGCTATTAAGCCCCAAACGGTTAAGCGTAAAGGGTGCAAACGTAGCCTGAAAACTGCTAAATATAGTCTGTAACAAGAGCGCTAGCAAGAAGAGTATGCCCAACCGTGAATCGCCTAGTGCTGTAATCATTTGACCAAAATTTCGGCTGAGTGGACGTGGATTCCCTCGCTTTTCTGGAGGCAACGTTTCCTTAAAAACGAAGGTGGTAAGCAGAAAGCTTAGAAAGGCAAAGCCAGCGGCCATAAAGGCTGGCGCGCTATAGTTATTATCGCTAAGTCCTAGCGCAATGCCGCTGAGTACTGGCCCTAGTACAAATCCAACGCCAAAGGTTGCGCCAATCAGCCCTAGCCCTTTCGCACGATTTTGTGATGATGTGCTGTCCGTGATGGCAGACTGTACGGTGGCAAGATTTGCCCCGGTAATGCCATCGATTGCGCGCGCAAAAAAGAGCATCCACAAACTGTGAGCAAAGCCAAGCACCAGGAGGCTGCTAAAGGTACCAAGCTGGGCTGCGGCAAGGATAGGTTTTCGCCCGAATCGATCCGACAATGCCCCAAGAACTGGCACAAACACAAATTGCATGAGGGGGTAGGTAGCGACAACAAAACCGATCATGAGCGGGCTTGCATTAAAAGCGATGGCATAAAATGGCAGCACCGGAATAATGATCGTTAGCCCAAGGATATCGACAAAGACAATCAGAAGAATTGGCAGCAGTTGTTTAAAGTTGAACTCGTCAATTGATTGATCTTTTACAGATTGTATGCCAGATGATGGATTGTTGGACAAGGGTAGTCCCTTTGTATAGGTAGGTTACATGCAATGTCGAGAAAAAATAAGCGATAGCATAAAGGCAATTGACGCGCAGTATACCACCGCTCTAATTTAGAAGATGATGATTTTGAGAGAAGAGCGTTAGGTTAGCCCAGAAAACTGTTTATACAGGTTTTGATTATATAGATTTCAACGGTTTTCGAGGCAGCCCTGGTTTTTCTGAAGTAGCTTGCGGCCATGCTGTATACTTTATTTTTCGGAATGTCATTAGACCGCACGGCAAACCCAAATGGTTAAATAATGCGTAATTCTGGGTCAGGTGTTAACGTCATAATACTGATACGAGCAGCAAGTTTTTGCGCGAGATCGCGAATTGACCGAGCCGCTAAGCTATCAGGTGCAGAGATCACAATCGGGGTCCCGTCGTCACCACCGACGCGCACGCGTGGGTCTAATTCTACACTGCCTAAAAATTCCACACCCATTAATTGGGCCGCCTTTTCGCCACCGCCAGTGCCAAAGATTTCGCCAGCCATATTTTCGACAACACCGATAATAGGTACCTCTAGGCGATCAAACGCGGCGGCACCACGGCGTGCATCGCTCACGGCAACATCCTGTGGCTGCGTGACAATGATACTGCCCGTCAACGGGGTGCTTTGGGCCAAACTGAGCTGAACATCGCCCGTGCCCGGTGGCAAATCAACAATCAGATAATCTAACTCGCCCCAGCGTACGTCGACAAAAAGCTGCTGCACGGCCTTATGCAGCATGGGTCCACGCCACACCACCGCTTCGCCATCAGGAATCAAAAAGCCCATACTAATCACCTGCACACCGTGCGCCTCAAAGGGAACCATCTTGCCATTGTCCACAGTGGGTTTACCGCTTATGCCAAACATCATAGGGATATTTGGACCATAAATATCGGCATCTAAAATACCAACTTTAGCCCCCTCAAGCGCCCAGCTAACAGCTAAATTAGTGGAGAGTGTAGATTTACCAACACCACCCTTACCGCTAGCGACTGCGATGATGTTCTTGACCGGAATATTCAATTTATCAGCAATGCGCGCATCGCTTCGCACCACTGCGTCGAAGCGTACCGTTACGGCCTCCACGCCCGGTACGTACTGCATGATGGCATCGGTGCTCTCTTGCTCCATCTGCCCACGCAGAGGGCAAGCGGGTGTGGTAAGCACAATCGTGAAACCGACCGAGCCGCCGCTTATGGTCACATCCTTGATCATTTTGAGGGTGACCAAATCGCCATCTAGTTCGGGCTCTTGCACCGTACTAAGTGCCGCTAAAATCGCCTCTTCGGTGATACTACTCTTCTCTTCGTTCTTCTCTTTTCGACCAAACATATCAGTTTATTCCATATCCTCTTGTATCAATTTAGCTACATTGCGTCCCATTTCAACTGCATAATTTGTCCCGCGATCCCACGGGTAAACCTGGCTCATCGAGGCAAAGTATAGGCCAGGCAACGGTGTACGGATATCGGGAATTTTGTCGGCGTACCCAACAGTTGGTACTGGTTGCGCATATTTTGCCGAATGAACCCAAGCGCCCGTTACCCAATTGCGGTCAAAGTCAGGGTTAAAGGTGGAAAGATGGGGCAGAAATTCTTCGAGCAGGTCATCAGCGCTCATCTCAAAGTGAGTATGATCAGTCTTCAGGTAATTGCCTATATACAACAAGTGATCGCCAGCGTAATGTTTGGCAGAGACCATGTTTGTATGTTCTACCAACGCCAAAAATGGCACGCCTGCGGGCTTTGGCACATTGACCCAGTAGGTGCCGTCCGTCAGCAGCTGTCGATCCAACGCGATGGTCAACACTACTGCGCCCATACTCTCTAATTCGTTTAATTCAGCCAAGTAAGAGGCTGGCAGATCGGGCGTAAGTCGTTGCATCAAGTTCGGGCTCACTGTGCTCAACACAACATCAAACGCTTTCGCATTATTGCCGTCAACTGTGACTTCGTATCCACCCGAAGGCAGCGCGCTAATCTTAGTTACTTTTGTGTCACGCTGTACCGTAACATCTTGTTTTTCCACCTGTGTGGAAAGCCCATCGACAAACGCCTGAAAACCACCTTTAAAATAGCCCAGCTCTTTAGTACGCTTGTAGATCCGCGCCCAAAACCACGCCAAATTTACGCGGTCATAAAAGGTGTCGAACTTACCCTCTAGCATCGGCTGCCAAAGCTTGGCATAGCTGCGTTTGCCCATCCAGCGTGCCAGCCATTTGTCGGCTAGCTGCTTATCGAACGACTGCCACGGTGGCCTCGGGTGATAGCGCAGGTAGGCGATAACAAAGCCCATTCGCAGCTTGTCGATCATTGGCAAATGGGGGAAAGCAAGCAGCCGCAGCGGAGAGTCAAAAGCATAACTTTGGCCTTCAAAAAACATAGCCGTATCTGGATTTAGCACATCAACTAAATGCGAAAGCCCAAGCTCATCGACAAGGCCAAGAATCGCATCATCGTTGGTAAAAATATGGTGGTAAAAGTGCTCAAGCGGCCAATCCCATTCCGCGCGGCCTTTAAATCCAGCCGCTAGCCCGCCCAAATTCGGGCTCGCTTCGTAAATGGTAATATCGGGCACTTGACCATATGCATTGCGGGTGAGATCGTACGCAGCCGTGAGCCCAGCAAGGCCACCCCCGATGATGGCAATTCGTTCAGCTTTATGGGCACTTACTACAGTAGTCTCTACTGTACTCGTTTCTGTCGCATTCGTCATAATAAATTTTGTTACGCTGCTTCAATCTTTAATTGGCCGGGTATCACACCCCGTTGTAGCTGCACATCTAGCTCTTTTTTGGCCTTTTCGTACATATCTAGCAAATCTTGATCCGTTCCCTTGAAAGATTGGACAGTCTGTGTTGCGCACAAAAAGCAGCCGCGTAAAAATTTGTAATTATTGCTGTTGCACTTCATGCAGCCATCTAGCTCAATCATCATAAGCACAAAAGCCAAGCTATCTGGATGCGTTTCATCCAGCACAGCAACACGGTCAACCAATTCGGCCCATGTGCCATCCCCTTCTTCACGCAAATCGCGTAAGCTCGATATCAAGTGAGCGGGAAAAAGTAGCTCCGCTTTAGCATGAAGGGCATTTTCGTTTAAATCAGACATAAATTATTCTCCCTTTTTGTACAGCACGCGCATAAAGACGAGCAATTCAGGCAACAAAAAAAGCCGAATTTATCATCTTTGGCCGCACTCAGAATGATAGCTTCAACTAGCGTTAAGACGAAGCAATACTATCTGCTAAATTTCTAATGTATCGCCATCCTGCATCACCGTACAACCAATGCCATGTTTTTGCTTCAAATTCTCTGCAAAAGCGGCGGCATCCTGTTTAATCGGTGGAAACGTATTGAAATGGCATGGAACCACACGTTTTGCCTTTACGAATTCCGCCGCGCGTAGTGCATCTTCTGGCCCCATAGTGAAGTTATCGCCAATAGGCAGTACAGCCAAATCCACGCCGCCATCATCGCCAATCAGCTTCATATCATATGTTAGCGCAGTATCACCCGCAAAGTAAATGCGTTTGCCATCCTTAAGCGTTAGCAGAAGCCCCGCAGGACTACCGCCATTGCAGCCGTCGGGCAACATGCTGCCATGGTGTGCAATGGTTAACTTGACGCGACCAAATGGAAAGTCGAAGCCGCCGCCGATGTGCATTCCGTGTGCATTTTCGACACCCTGATCACCGAGCCACCCAGCAATCTCAAAGTTCGAAATTGCGGTGGCACCAGTCCGCTTGGCGATCCCTGCTGCGTCCGCAATGTGATCAAAGTGACCATGCGTTATTAGAATATAATCAGCCTCAACATCATCTGCATTGACCGAGGCAACTGGGCTGTTTGGCGCAAAAAATGGGTCGATAATTAAATTTGTGCCATCTACATTTAGTGCAAAAGTGGCATGACCATAAAATGTGAGTACATTTGACATCTTAAGTTCTCCCCTTTAAAGTTCGTCAGAAAAGTTCTGTCCCATTTTTGCTCTTTGAAATGTGGTACGCAACTTTTCTGAAAAAATATATGAGTGTTTAAAACAAGTACAAAGCCAGACTCACACTTGGCAAGTCTGGCTCCTCAATTCAATCAATATACATTGTAAAACTTTTGACGGCTAATCCGGGAAACCGCAATTATTCGTCAGCTTCAGCTTTGCGTGCTGCGGCCTTTTCTTGTGCCTTTTTCTTCAAAGCCTCAATGCGAGCTTTCTTTGCTGCGGCTTCATCGTCACCGCCACCCGCATCACCACTACCTGAATCACTGCCATCCCCAGTACCTTTCTTCTCTGCCACACGTGCCTTCGCTTTTGCCGCAGCCTTTTCCTTTAATGCCTGTAACTCTTCTGGCGTGCGTTTGGGTTTGGCAGCACCATCTTTGGCATCGCTGTCGATTCCTGCGGCTTTGGCTGCTGCTTTGCGCGCCTTTTCTTCGGCTTTAATACGATCTGCCTCTTCCTTTTCTAGACGCAAGCGTTCTTCTTCGCCAAACTGCGTTGGCCACAGCGCGGCGTAATATTCAACCGGCACGGTCAACTCAGCCTTATCGTAAACCAAATGCGGGTATCGATCATAGACGGCCAATTCATAATCATGGTTCATCTTAATCGCATCGAAGGGGCAAAATTCTACGCAGAAGCTACAGCTCATGCAGACAGCCGCATCAATGTAAAATTCAGCCGGTCGCGCTACGGGTTTGCCATTTTCGTCGCTGTCCCGCACAATCCAAATGCACTGTGGCGGACAAACTTTGGCACAGATACCACAAGCCGTACATTTGTCCTCTTCCTTCTCCGTATCCCAAATCAACATGGGAATGTAGCGGAAGCGCTCGGGCAGCAGGCGTCTCTCTTCGGGATACTGAATTGTCAGAATACCTTCTTGATCGATTGGCTGATCCATAATGCGAAATGGGCCTTTCAGATCGGTACTGCCTTCGTAGCGGCTAGGCGTAGATTTACGGTCATCCCGAAATGTTTCTGTAACGTGTTTGAGCGTAATGCCTAACCCTTTTAGTAATCCTGTTCCGTACATAGTTTAATCCAAAGTCTCAAAAGAGTTTGTTTTCTATTAGTTACTGCTGAATATTACCGATCTACTTCACCAAGAACAATATCAATGGCACCGAGGATGACAACGGCGTCGGCTATCTTGTAGCCAACGGACATTGGTCCAAGTGCGTTCAAGTTGATAAAGCTCGGAGCGCGGACGTGATAGCGATAGGCGTTAGCTTTATTGTCGCTCACTAAGAAGTATCCAAGCTCGCCCTTTGGCGCTTCGATACGGGCATATACCTCACCCTCTGGCGGGCGGAAGTTGTAGCCGCCCTTGCCGCCCATAATTTCGCCAAAACCCTGTTCGAGCGTGGCAGAAGCATAAGCTGGTGGGCCCTGTACTTCGCCACCAGGTATATCACGCAGCGCTTGGCGCAAAATTTTCAGACTCTCACGCGATTCAAGCAGCCGAATGTAGTAACGATCGTAGATGTCGCTATTAGGCAACGTTGGAATATCAAATTCAAAGCGGTCGTAGATGCAATATGGCTCGGCTTTACGAATATCATATGGGACACCTGCCGCACGCAACAGTGGGCCGGTAACGCTTAGGGCAATGAGATCCTCAGCAGAGAGATAGCCGACACCGCGGCCACGTACTCTTACAATTTCGTTGCCGCTCAACATGTTGTCTAGTTCATCCAGCACGTATGGCAGACGAGTATCAACAACGTATTTCGCTTTTTTCAGCCATCCAGATGGCAGATCGCGCACAACGCCACCGAAGCGCAGATAGTTACACATTAACCGTGCGCCGCTTACTTCCTCGAAGAGATCGAGAATCATTTCACGCTCTTCAATCGCAAACATTGCAGGCGTTTGCAGGGCACCTAGATCGTTCAGAATAAAGCCAATAGACCAGAGGTGGTTAACCACACGAGTCAGTTCGGCCATGATAATGCGGATATAATTTGCCCGCTCCGGCACTTCGATATCTGCCAGTTTTTCGACCGCAATTGCCAACCCTAAGTTATTGCTCATCGAGTTGATGTAGTCGAGACGATCTGTGTATGGCATATTCATCAGCCACGTATTGCGCTCACCAATCTTCTCATGGTTGCGGTGAAGGTAGCCCATATCTGGCTCTAGCGCCAAGATTGTTTCACCCTGAATGCGGGTCAACATGCGGAATACGCCATGCGTACTGGGGTGATGAGGCCCAAGATTAACCACTAAACTTTGTGTGTCTAATTCTAAATCATCAGGTTCAAGGGTTATTTTGGTGCCATTTGTACCGTTGGCGAGATTAGCGTGAGCGTGTATGCCGTTATTCTTCGCACCGTTAATATGGACGCCGTTGGCGGTTTCAACATGCCCGTTTAGGTCGTCTTCATCTGGCACAGGTGGTGGCGCTTGGCTGATTGGTACATAGGTAATTGGTGCTTCCCACGTTTCTGGGTCCCATTCGGCTGGGTAGGTGGTATTGCGCCCCCAAGGGAGCGCATCTTCGTGGAATTCGTATCCTTTTGCGGGGTGACGGCTCTTAAATGGCTTGCTCTCTTCGTCGAAATAAGCTTCTTTCCAGTCCTTGCGCATGGGGTGGCCTTCGAAGCCTTCCCACATCAAAACGCGACGCAGATTGGGGTGCCCATCAAACTTAATGCCAAACAGGTCGTATACTTCACGCTCTTGCAGATTTGCACCAGGATAGATGCTCGTCGCAGAGGGTACGATAAATTCGCCATCTTCGCTTTCGGCTACACGCACATGCAGCTTGATATGTGTGCCACCCTTAGATGTGCTGTAGATGTGGTAAACGACGTCGAACCGTTCATCGACCTCTGCACGCTGTTTGCCACCGTAGTTCAGATAGTCCACGCAGGTGAGGCTCGACAGCAGATCGTACTGTTCGGCGTCGCGCAAGTGCGCAAGGACAGAGAGAAGCTCCACTGGGGAAACCAGAAGCCCAGGGGCCGTGCTTTCGGCCCATTGTCCTAAAATTGCATTGGGCAACGCGTTGCTAATACTATTCACAAGCGCTTGATCAATCGTGGGTGTTGCTACTGCATCTGTCATAATAAGTAACCTTGGTACTTCTTAGCTGGTATGCTTATCTAAAAAGGTCTGGGTAATCAATCTGTGTGAACAAATTATCTGACTTGCTAGCACACAAATGAAACACAGAGTCTATCGGGACTATGCTGGCTGCATTTTTGATAGATATGCTGCTTGTGCGTCTGCCAGTTTCTTCTTCATATCATCGGACAATGGATCTGGCATTAGTTGAACGGCAGCAGTAGCGGTTGCGGTTGAGCCTTCGCCCATTGTAAATTCGCGGATGACCTGAATCTGCCGTGGATCATACAGATCGGGGCCAAGAATCGGTACAGGAACATATCCCGATGTGTCTTTTTGGTACCAAGCGACTTTGGCAATGCTCTGATGTTCGACTTTTTCGTGCATTTTGAGCAAGCCATAAATCAGCGCTTCTGGCGTTGGAGGACAGCCAGGGATATATACATCAACTGGAATATATTTGTCGATACCGCTAACAACGTTGTATCCCTCTTTAAATGGACCACCACCCGTGGCGCAAGCACCCATGCTAATTACATAGCGTGGTTCGGCCATTTGATTGTAAATGCGTACAATAGCTGGTACCATCTTTTTGGTGACCGTGCCAGAAACAATCATCAGATCGCTCTGCCGCGGTGTGGGGCGGAAAACCTCCATACCAAAACGAGCCAAATCGTAGCGGCTCGACGCGGTGGCGATCATTTCGATTGCACAACAAGCTAAACCGAAAAGCAGCGGCCACATGCTTGATGCACGACTCCAGTTGTAAACTTTGTCTACCGTCGTCACCAAGACATTAGATTGCAGTTCGCCTGGCACGGTAATTGAGTCGTGCAGGTATTCGCCAATCTGTTCATCTTTTAACTGTTGGAAATTTTCAGCAACGGGCGTTGCCATAAGCTTACTCCAAATTATCTAACTTAAAATTATTGCATCGAATGATATGTTTATATGACGACAGTCATCATCAAATTGTACTCGATGCATGAACCAGATGCAACTTTTTTGCGTTAATTTATTTACAGGCTTAAGCGGCTTCTGTTTCGGCTGTCTCTTCGAGCGGCATTGGCATACCGAACTGCTCCATCACCCAATACACCCAATTAACCGTACGTTGTTTTGTTTTTTCTGGTTGGTTGTCATCATCCAGCGGTAGCCCCATGATAATATCGCCTGGCACCGACCCACGAGAAAATTCGAACTCAAATTCGTCCGAGGGCCAGAAGCCAACTATCTCTGCACCACGGGGAGCAATCTTTTCGGCAATGATGCCGATGGAATCTACAAAGCTATTCGAGTAACCATATTGATCGCCATTGCCATAGAGTGCAACTTTGCGTCCCTTGAAGTCAACTGTGTCAAGTTCGTTATACTTAACATCCCAGTCATCCTGAAGCTCACCGATGTTCCACGTAGAGCAGCCAAAAATCAAATACTTATAACTTTCCATTACTTTGAGCGAGTCGCCAGACACAATTGCTAGATCAACTGTGGCAAGTCCGCTCTGTTCAATTATTTCTTTAATATGATAAGCAACTTGCTCACCGGCACCGGTAGAGCTACCGTAGAACAATCCTATTTTTTCGGCCATTTTATACCTTTACGATATATGTATAATCAGCAGCAAGAATTAGTGCTAATATTATAGAGATTGAGGGGAGAAAAATCACTCCAAAGTATAACGGCAGGATGATTAGGCTGTCAAGTAATTTTTTTCACAAACGGAAAAAACTGGTCATTTTGCAAAAATTAGTGGCGCTATGGATGGGTTGCGGATCTGGGTAGATGAATATTTATCATAAATTTCATAAAAATTGACGACCGCTTTTCTCTGTGCTATACTCACGCCGCTTGTTTTAGGTTATCGAACCGTAATTTTGTTTGCTTCATGATTTCACCTTTACAGGAGAGAACAACCAGTGCCAATCTCATTGCCCTCGATTCCACTTTCTAAAATACGGAACCTGAAGAACTCTGTCCCGATGCGTTTGCGTGATGGGTGGGATACTCTTTTGGATGACACGTTCTTAGGACGCTATGAGGGCCAAACGCATCATACAAAGACGTCCGATATTCTGTGGCTCGACATGGGTGATCTTGGCGATCTTGTGCGCCCAAATGGTCCACACGAGCAGTGGCAAGATCACGGGCTGGGTCTGCTACGCACCATTATGCACGAGGAAGGTGTGCTGACTGATGTGGCTTCGACCCGTGCGATTACCGAATGGGCTCAACTGCATCCAATTGTTGTACAGTACAAAATTATTATTATGAACGTGCGCAGCTACACCTATCCGGTGGCGCTTCGTGCGGCGCAGATCATCAAAGAAGTCAACCCCACCTGCCTGATTATGACCGGTGGGATGCACGCTACGGTTGCGCTGGATGAGATGGAAGCTGTACCCGAGTTTGATTATATTATCCAAGGACCGGGCGAAAAGACAATTGTGGATCTGGTGCGTAATCCAAGTGAGTTTCCGCGCGTGATACAGGGCATTGGCGCACGCTCGATGGCAGAATGGCCGATGATCGATCGCGAGCTGTGGCCCAAGCCCATTACGCGTAAATTGAATAGAAAGTTTAACTGGCCGCTGGAGCCAGAATGTGGGTGGGGTCCACCACCGGTTGCCACAATTTTGACTAGCCGCGTTTGTCCGTGGCAGTGTGTCTTTTGCAACGAAAATTCGTACATTGCCAACATGGGCCGTCGCCCGGTCGAGGCTGTGATTGAAGAGCTCAATTACTTGGATGATAAGTACGGCGTCGGGTCGGTGGTGATCCATGATTCGATGTTCTTCCAAAATCCGAAGTGGCTTAAAGAGTGGATCGAATTGTATCCACGCAAGGCGAATAAGGTGTGGCCGTATTGGGCTGCCGGTCGCGCGGATACGGTACGTCAGTGGCCCGATTTGTTTGAGGCGTTGATTATGGAGACCAATTGGCGTACGGTTTCGATTGGCTTTGAATCAGGCAGCGACCGAATTTTACGCTTATTAAATAAAGAGTGTACCGAAGAAGATAATTTCTTTGCGATTGATATGCTCAACCGGCTTGGCGATAAGCTAGAAGCGCAAGGCAAAGAGCCACCCGTTTTCTGGTCGAACATTATGCTGGGCATTCCTGGAGAACTACCCGAGGATGCGTTTAAGACAATGCGAATGCTTAAGCGCATGAAGCGTGTCTTCCCCTCTATTGCATATTATGCCCCATACCCCGGTTCGGCGTTGGGTAATCAGCTGATTGCTGAGGGAAAAAGCAAGATGACCAAAGACAACTATCACCGCTTTCCTGATGATGAAAAGGTGACGGGAGTTGACTATGGTTTTTACCGTGAATTACTGGCGGGTAAGTATGATGAAGAGATTAATCAGCCGCTTGAGGGTGTCACCCGTGGTGCCGAGCTGTATGAAGATGCGTTGATTAAAGCGTAAGAAGCAAGGCTGAGGCGAAGGCTGAGGCTGGGAAGTGTTCGGATATTTTTGGGCAACTTAGCTGTCAACTCGTCAACAAAGCCAGTGAACCAGCCACATTGTTAACCAAAATCTTAGCCTTCTCCTTAGCCTTGTAAACCAAAACACAGGGCTAAGCACAGACAGTAACATCCCTGGAGCACACCCAATGAGTAGTTTTAACAATCCACACTACATGTATCTTTTTGACATGACCAACGGGAAGAAGAAATTAGCCTATGGTCAGTCACCCGAAGATGCGCTAGAGATTCTGCGCATCCGCCTTTCGGAAGAGGAAATGGCCGAGATTTTGGGCCAATCGTACATCAAAATTTCGCAGCGTAAAATGCAGGACTATATCCACGAGTTAGGATGAGGGAAGTAGTCACATCATTCTATGCGCGTTTGATTCAAAGAGTTGTGCCCAAGCATTGGCGCTTTAGCGGGCAAGATCTCTTGGTTCATCTAGCGCGTGGATCGACGCTAAAATCGCACCGCGATCTTGAAGGGCTCAAAGAGTACGTGCTGCACCACCTTGACGACACCGAAGAGCAAGTCGATGATGCAATTGTCGTTCAGCTAAAAGCTCGGCGTTTGATTGACAGCAATAAGAAATTCCCCGCCGAGACTTACATCCTCACGCAACGCGGTCAAACTGCCGCCGCAAAGCTGCTCCGTGCCGATCCGCAATCACTTTCTTCTCGCAACTTTTAATTCGCCACAAAAATATATCTCCTCGTATGGGCATGAACCATTCTTAGCGTAATGCATTCTTGAGCTTAATACATGTCTGGCACGGATTGATGCCAACACGGAAACGATCGCAAGTAAATTTACTTGCGATCGTCGGGGGAAATTATTTGGTTGAAAATATGTACACTAATTTAAGGTAATACCGTTACCGTGCCATTGCAGCCTATTAATGCTGCGCTAGAGCTAATACGACACAGCTAATATGACACAGTAAGTCCGCTAATCTCGATATTGTAGCCTGCTGGTCTGTCAGTCTGATTTTCCACCAGCACATAGTATCGATCCGTGGCTTTTGCGCTGCCCACCCATATGAGTGTTGTGCTTACATCATTAAAGACAGAGCCAGCGCCGACTGGTTTGACCTCATCGCCCTGAACCCAGCTTTTTACCTGTGCTGGCGTCCATACCTCGAACGTAACGCTATCCTTTTTGTCCATTTTTAGTTGAACTGTGGCCTGCTTTGCGGGCTTGTCGCTGCTTTGGTCATAATCATATTTGAACGTGTGCCAGCGCGTTTCTCCTGCTGCTAATGTACCACTTGTCGATCCGGTCGCAATGGCCAATTCTGGACCGTACCCTGCGCTTGCATTGCTCGTCTCAGCATTATTTGGCATAGCCTTTACTTCGACAACGCTACTATGCACAACGGCCTGTGCAGATGCAATTTCACTTCGGCTCATCTCACTATGAACCATCCCATCCTGAATAGTCGTGCCGTTGCCCCACACAGAAAGATGGAACGAACTGACCCCAGCGCTCTTATTCACTACTCGAATGAAAAATGTCTCGGATATATCTGTACGGTTCGCCCAGATTAACTTTGTATCGTGAAGCGAATTGCCGGTTTGGTCGCTCTTCGAGTTGCCGCGCCCAACCGGATCTACATCTTTCCCTGCTTCAAAAGCTGCATACTGATCCGCCGTATAGACATCAAACGCAACGCTGCCCCGACTGCCCATCTCCAGTTCGATAAGCGTCTCACTAGCAAGGCGGCCATCTTTTTCAAATGCATCATACTTGATTTTAACAATGTGGCTTCCACCTGATTCAAGCTGTTGCCACTCATCATTAGAAATAAATTGAGTAGACGCTGACTGAGTAGCCGGGGCCATCTCTGGTGCGGCAAAAATAGGTGCTGCCACCAACCCTGGCGTTAACAGTACACCTGCTGCCACAATGCCAGAGAAAAATGTTTTCTTCCAGCTTGCTTCTTTAAGATGCGGCACAGAACTTTGTAGGCCAGAACTGTGCAAAGAGACATCTGTGTCGTCGACTGATTTGTAAAGCATTTTTCGCATTGTACTTCTCCTTAACTTTCGTTATACTGATTCGGGTGATTACTCAATAACTCGATCGAGAGGAGCATCGTTATATAGTTGCTACTCATAATTCTTTACGAGGCACCTTAAGAATAGTTTCAGGTTCGACTAAAAAATCGTAAAGAACAGATAAATCAGAGACGAAACTCATATGACGAATCCGCTATCAATTGACTCCAACAGCCCCGACATCTACGACATTCACACCCACGCTGCCGGTGCAGAGGGCAGCCTTCCCTTAGATGAAGAGTACTTACTTAACTCACCCAGTGGTGACGTATTTGGGTTGAGTCAGAATGTGGGCATGGGGTGGCAGCCCAAACATCTGCGCCGCAAAGAATACTTGATCCTAAGCACGCAGGGCGGGATCCGCGCGCCAGATGGATCGCCGATTGCATTGGGATACCACACAGGTCATTGGGAAGTTGGACTATTGATGGAAGCTGCGGCACGCACATTTACCGAGTTAGAGTGCATCCCATTTGCCGGATATGTCAGCGACCCATGCGATGGACGCAGCCAAGGCACCACCGGCATGATGGACAGCCTCGCCTATCGAAACGACGCAGCCATTGTGCTGCGCCGTCTGATCCGCTCGCTGCCCACGCGACGCGGCGTGCTGGGCATCGGCACCTGCGACAAAGGGCTGCCCGCCATGATGGTTGCGCTGGCCGCGCAGCACGATCTGCCAACCGTATTGGTGCCTGGTGGCGTCACGCTGCCGCCCACCTTTGGCGAAGACGCGGGCAAGATCCAAACTATCGGCGCTCGCTTTGCGCACGGTGAGATCACTATCGAAGACGCAGCGGATCTAGGCTGTCGTGCCTGCGCGTCGCCCGGCGGTGGCTGCCAATTCTTGGGGACGGCGGGGACGAGTCAAGTCGTGGCCGAGGGGTTGGGTCTCTCGCTAATCCACTCGGCGCTTGCCCCCTCTGGTCAGCCCGTCTGGATCGATATGGCCAACCGATCGGCGCAAGCACTCTTCAACCTCGACGCCATGGGGCAAACTACGCGCGATATTCTGACCGAAGATGCGCTACACAACGGCATGGTGATCCACGCGGCCTTTGGCGGCAGCACCAACCTACTACTACACATCCCCGCTGTGGCCCATGCAGCAGGTCTGCCGCGCCCCACCGTAGCTGACTGGCAACGCATCAATCGAACCGTGCCGCGACTGGTCGACGTGTTGCCCAATGGTCCGGTGGGTCATACAACAGTGCTTGCTTTCCTAGCTGGCGGCGTGCCAGAAGTGATGTTGCATCTGCGGGAACTTGACTTGCTTAAACTTGACGTAATGACGGTCCAAGGCCAGCCGCTGGGCAAATCGCTGACGCAATGGGGAAAGAGCGAACGACGCAAACGAATGCGCGAAATTCTCTTCCAAAACAATAAAATTGATCCAGACAACGTAATCATGGATCCAGCCATCGCACGCAAACGAGGCTTGACTAGCACGGTCACCTTTCCCATCGGCAATCTTGCACCGGAAGGATCGGTAATAAAAAGTACGGCCATCGACGCCAGCGTTTTGGGTGAGGATGGCGTCTATCGGCAGACGGGGCCAGCACGCGTTTTTACCACCGAGCGCGCGGCAATGGCGGCGATCAAAACTCAAGGGGATGATGGCATTCAGGCTGGGGATGTGATAATTTTAGCAGGGCGCGGACCGTTAGGCTGCGGCATGGAAGAGACCTATCAATTGACGTCGGCGCTCAAATACCTGCCGTGGGGAAAAGAGGTGGCGCTGATCACCGATGCCCGATTTAGTGGAGTCAGCACAGGTGCGTGCATCGGTCATGTAGGGCCAGAGGCGTTAGCTGGCGGCCCAATTGGCAATGTGCTAGAGGGTGACACAATTCAGATCGAGATCGACACCATAAATTTACGCGGCACAATTAATCTAGTGGGCCACAACGGCACAGTCTATGACGCCATCACCGGGGCAGCCGTACTCACAGATCGCGCTCGCCAATCAATCACAAATGGCGCAGCACCGGACGAACGCATCCCCAACGACACGCGCCTATGGGCGGCATTGCAGGCGGCAAGCGGCGGCACGTGGGGCGGCTGCATCTATGATGTGGATCAAATAGTAGAGTTGCTCGAGGCAGGGAAGAAAGCACTAAATGAATAACGATCAAACTATGACCGCACTTGCCACCACAGTTCACGATCCAGAGAATCGACTATATGACCAAATGCGCCGCGAATGGCCCAACATCGCACCGCTCTTTTCTACCATTGCCGTCAACGCCAGCCCAACCACAAGCAAACAGTTACTTAACTTTTTGCGTGTAGAGGGTGCCATCATTCAAATTCAGGCAGACTCGAATGAAGAGAGCGCGCTTTGCTTGGGCGAAGCGCGACGCGACGTGGTAATCGAGTCGCTCTCGATGGGCGCACAGCATACATTACATTGCGACTTTGATCGGGTCTTGCACTGGTCGGAGCTACATTTAAGCGAACTACGATTGATAGTTTTACAGATCCCTACATATGATTTTACAATTCTTGGGCGTACACCCCGTGCGTTTGCTTCGCATCCCAAAATCCAGCGCGATACCGAAAAGATCATCAACCATGTGTTTAGCCTCGTTAGCGGAAAAAAATGGGATATCACGGCAGCAGCTCGTGGAATTTCGCGGCGTGCGGCAGAGGTAATTCGAGATAGGTGCCACGAGCGCAGCTTTGGTGTAGATGCTGCGTGGCCTCTCTTTATTCAACAAGTGGCACGACAACAATCTGACTTGACAATGGCATATATAGAAACGGAAGGGCTTGAGTTTGAAACGGTGGACCGATATCGGGCCGAAGCGGCCGCGCTAGGTGGCACAGAAGCGTGGATCGATCAGCTCGACGCAGATCCAAAACAGTGGTCCTATCGAACGCGATTAGCGTGGATCGAAATAGAGGCAATGCAACAATATATTCTCAAATCATAAGTGAAAGCTTAAATTTACACCCATAAATTCACAAATAATATTTATAAATGGTGATGATGCTATACCAGCAAATTCTGAGAAAATTATAATGCCTATAGAGGAGTCAATTATCCAACAAAAATTTGGCAGCAATATGCGAATTCAGCGCCAAAAATTAAGTTACACTTTGTCAGATCTGGCAACATTAACCCAGATGGATAGAACGCACTTATTGAGTTAGGAAAACGAAATGCCACGCTTGAAACAATCGAAAAGATTGCCACTGCGCTACAGACGACAGTTGTCGATCTGTTAAATTGAGGCATTCCAAAAAAAGTAGACAACATGGTCGCAAGCTACTTCGGAAAAACCCTCGGATTCGTATAGCTGTTTTTGGGTTAGCCTTACCCCTTATAAATCATATTACAGACGATTGACCTCATCTAAACAGCGATCAATCTCCTCCGTCGTATTGTAGTGGGCCAACCCGATCCGCAACAATCCCCCGCTCGGTTCTAGCCCCAATCGCTCGCTCAGCGAAACTGCATAAAAATTGCCATTCCATACATGTATATTTGCCGCAGCAAGCGACTCCGCAATCTGGGCTGGCGTTGTCCCCGATTTGCGAATCGATACCGTTGCCACGCGTGCCCCGTAGCTAGTGGGATCGGTTAATCCATAAATACGGACCCGCGGAATCTGCAACAATCCACGTAGCAGATACTTGATTAACGACTGCTCATATTCATAAATCACCGACCAAGCCGCCACCAATTTCTCTCGACGCGAAGCTGTTGGCGCTATGCCCCCATGAGCTACCCCTAAATCAGCAATATAGTCGATAGCGGCTTTTGTTCCAGCAAGCCCTTCGTGATTTTTCGTTCCCATTTCCCAGCGCCCAGGCGAACGAACCGTTGCGGGCCGCACATTGTAGGCGCGTAGCCGATTCATTACATCGCGCTTGCCATAAAGCACTCCGACGTGCGGACCAAAGAACTTGTACGCGCTACAGGCTAAAAAGTCGCAATCAAGGAGCTTTACATCCATTAGCCCATGGGGTGCATATTGCACCGCATCAATAAAAGTATAGGCACCATGCTGTTTGGCCCAGCTAATAATCGTCTTTACATCCGTAATTGCGCCGGTCGCGTTGCTGGCATAATTCACCGCAACCAGTTTGGTACGAGGCGATAATTTTGCCTGCATATTGGCCATATCAACCGTGCAGGTTTCCATATCAATATCCACAAAATGAACGATCGCACCAGTATCTTCGCCCAGCAGCACCCACGGCGCAATATTGGCATCATGATCGAGCCGCGTGACAATAATTTCATCGCCTGCCTTAATCTCGGCGTTAAGCGTGCGGCTAACTTGAAAGGCTAAACTTGTCATATTGTTGCCAAATACAATCTCATCCGGCTCTGCCCCAAGCAAATCCGCTGCCGCAATACGCGCCTGTTCAATCGTCTCGTCCGTGCGCTTACTGGTCGCAAAATATCCACCCACGTTCGCATTGCGCCGGATCAAATAATCCGTCATCGCATCAACAACGCGCTGCGGAACCTGCGTTCCCCCTGGATTATCAAAAAAGATAGCGGGGGTACCATTGAAAAGTTCTTGCAGCGCCGGAAATTCTTTGCGTACTGCATTGACGTCGAGAGTCATGGATTGTTGTCCTAAATTTGGTCAGTTAGACAATAAGGCTAACTTTTGAAAAATAAATATCCGTAGTAAAAGTGTTTTCTTTATAGTTCTTCGCGTCTTTGCGCCTTCGCAGTAAAAATATCGGTTCAAACGGATCTTATGTGGTTGACAGGGGGCGTCGCACTGTTTACCAATGGATTCCACAGTTCGAATCACTCTCCGAACAGTGCAATGCACTCGACATGGAGGACCCACGCTGACTAGTGGCATTGTCAACCACATGAGATCCCAAAGAGCCAAATTATTTCTGCATGACACGCTACTTTATTTAACCGCAGATCTTCGCAGATTTCTGGAAGGAAGAGACAATAGCCACCTGCACTGGGCACGACCAAAGTAAGTCTAGGGGGTGTTTGAATATTCACAAACCATTATTCCCTCTAATAGCCACATGGGCACGACATGCCTTCCCCTAGCTATCAGGGAAGAGGTGACAAGAGCCTGTTTGAATATTCAGGCTCTAAGGCAGTTCATCTCTATATCGGCAGCTACTAACGCACTGTTCACTATATTTTTTACTTGTCTTCTACTTAATCTTTGGTAACCAGCTTGCCAAAAGCCAATGTCTTTCATTGCCCAACACCTCGACCCAATCTCCCGCAACAAAAGAACGGGCCAATCGATCAACCTGTCGGACATAGGATAAGCCAAGCGCACTGCTCACCGCAGCCGCCATTGCTTCCATAGGTGCCGCAAGCCGCTTCTTGCGCGCCGTGGGTACATTCACCACATTGACGCTGCCATCCGTCGGCAGATCAGCCAGATTGCAGGCCATCTTTATCGCTAAATGAATATCGCCAAGTTCATCAACCAGTCCCCGATCTCGCGCCTGCGTTCCAGTCCACACCCTGCCCATACAGATCGGGTCAAGCTGATCATATTGCAGCGCTCGCCCCTCTGCCACACGCTCTTTAAAGATGCCATAAACATATTCAATCCCTTTACGGCTTATCGCGCGTTGCTCTGGCGTCCATGGCTCATCACCATCCATATAATCCGCATTCTCGCCCCGCTGCACCGAATCGCGGTTAACGCCAATTTTTTCGAACGCGCCAGCAGACGATAGCCGCATATTGATCACGCCAATACTGCCCGTAATCGTCGTCGGCTGTGCCACAATATTGCGCCCGCCCATCGCAATATAATAGCCGCCACTCGCTGCCACATCGCCCAAATACACCACAAGCGGCTTCTCTTTATTCAGCAGAACAAGCTCGCGCCACATCAAATCGCTCGCCAAGGCAGATCCGCCCCCCGAGTCCACATGCAGCACAACTGCGTCCAATCCTTTATTCTCGCGGGCGGCCCGCACCTGCTGCTGCACCGTCTCGCTACCCATCTGTTCGCTGCCCAATAACGGCAACGGGATCGGCGTCTCGCGGCTCGATCCCATCATAATGCTGCCCTTCAAGCTGATAACACCAACGCTCTTGCCACTATTTTCCTCTATGCGGTGCAATAAAAGCTTGCGCACTTTAGGATAGAGCTTTAGCGTGGCAGGCTCCTCCTTTGCTGCCTCTTCATTATGCAGAATTTTAGCAGCAGGATCTGCATTGGTGCCAAGATACTTCGGCAGCTGATCTTCATACCCCAGCCCATCTACTAGTCCAAAGTCGAGCGCTTCCGTCGCGGTGAGCGGTGCTTGGTCGATTAGCGATCTGACCTGTGCTTCATCTAGGCCACGGCCGCGGCTAATTTCGCCAACTAGCTCATCATATATCCCATCGAGCAGCCAATTCAACTGCTCACGGTGCTCTGTGCTCATCTCTGACCGATTGAACATATCGCCCGCCGATTTATAAGGCGATATCTGCGTCACATCTGCTTTGGCCCCGATTTTGTCCAACGCATCTTTCAAAAAGATTGCCCCTAAGCGTAACCCAATCACAGACCAATCTGCCAGCGGCGTCATGTAAATTCGATCCGCGCCACACGCAGCCACATAGCCCGCCATGCCAGCTTCTTCAATATAAATCACTACCTCTTTGGCGCGACGCTCACTACTACTATCCAGCGCTCGATAGTGTTCATCCCACTTGCGAAACCGCTCAAAAACCTGAATAAGACTCTGGGCACGTGCAATACTGAGGCTAGGTGATTTAAATAGGAAAAGAACGCCCTTTGTCTCTGGTTCGGACGCAATTTTTTTCAGTGCATCGTTAATCGCTTCAAGGCTGACCGGCTCCTTTCCAAACGGCAGCAGATCTCGCCACAATGGGTTTTGCGGATTTCGTTCGGGGATATCGCTATCCAACACAAAAATAGGGTAATCGGCCAAACGACCGCGAAAAATCCTGCGCCGCAAATTTGCAATCGCCGACCAACCGCGCCCCCACAAAGCGCCTAGCAGCGCAAAAATTTCGTGTAAAAGTTTTTTAACTACGTTCATTATATGCTCTCCATAAAATTGTGCGATCAATTATTCCTCATTTTCTCTTGAATCTTCTACTTTGGCAAACTATCACAACTTTTTATTCATCGTGGGGAATGATATTTCATCGGACGGGCATGATATATCGTGCCCAATATCTTCAACAATCGTACGGGCATGATATATCGTGCCCATCATCGCCCACCCCACAACATCGCCATCCACTACTTCCCTTCGCACACGCCGATCTCACGGCCATGAATCCCACAGGACGGGAACGATATATCGTACCCCTACGATTTCCAACAAATGCCAACTCAACAATCGTACAGGCATGATATTCGTACGGGCATGATATATCGTGCCCATCATCGCCCACCCCACAACATCGCCATCCACTACTTCCCTTCGCACACGC
>ENA-ORXM01000519-ORXM01000519.1-marine-metagenome-genome-assembly--contig:-NODE-519-length-67406-cov-55.475501_pt1 | contig 67406 bp, 59 predicted proteins | sample MGYA00237867_ERZ511480 | MGnify/ENA primary metagenome ERZ511480 (study PRJEB26309, sample SAMN06266103) | marine metagenome | isolation source: Algal blade | place: United Kingdom:Sidmouth, United...
CACGAACTCGAACGCCAAGACAAGCAGTTCGGCATGGTCACCATGTGTATCGGTGGCGGCATGGGTGCCGCGGGGATCTTCGAGCGGTTGAATTAGGATTAGAGTTTTTCAGAAAACAAAAAGAGGGGATGCTTTACCAAAAATTTGGTAAAGCATCCCCTCTTTTTGTTTTGGATCTCTCTTGATGAATACAACAAATCAGTATCAAATCACTACACATACGATTTTGAATTTAACATACAAGTCTATATAATTAAACTTCCAAACGCCAATATAATACTTCCTTAACTCCATGGAGAGAATATGATGGAAGCTTATAATTATCAATTTACCGCACTACGTGGCATTCAATCTGGGCGTGAATATTACGTGGCAATGTGTCCATTAAAGCTAATCCCTAAAATTTTTCTTTTTGATGAAGAGGAAATCCCAGCGACATTGCGTGCGCAACGCGTTCTGAACAGAGCGCGTGTGCCAGAAATTGCTCGTTACTTGATTGAAAATCCAGAAGATTATGTATTTTCATCTATTACAGCTTGCGTTGACGGGGATATTAAATTTGTGCCGCTTGCTGAACGCGGCTATGAGCGCAATGCAGGCGTACTTACGGTCTCGATGTCGAGCCGATTTCTGATCAACGACGGTCAACATCGACGTGCGGCGATTGAAGAAGCGCTAAAAGAGAATCATCGGCTTGGGGATGAAACCATTTCGGTCGTGCTATTTGTCGATTCTGGTTTAGAACGTAGCCAACAACTTTTCGCCGACTTGAATAAACATGCTGTTCGCCCAACGCGCTCTATCGGCATCCTATATGATCGGCGTGAACCATTATCGAATTTAGCGTGTGAGGTAATGGAAGAGGTCCCAGTCTTTGCAGGGCTAACCGAAACCGAAAAAACAACCATCTCAAATCGCAGCACAAAGCTCTTCACACTCAGTGCAATTTATCAGGCCAATCAGGCGCTCTTGAAGAAGGGGAAAAAAGATGATTACAGCGATGAAGAGAGAAAACAAGCGATTGCATTCTGGACAACATTGAGTGAAATCATACCTGAATGGCGACAGATAATCAAGCAAGAAGTAAGTGCTGCAGAATTGCGGAGAGACTTTGTCCATACACATGGTATCGCCCTACACACGCTTGGACTTGTTGGTCATACGCTCATTGAGGCTTATCCAAATGATTGGCAGAAACGCCTAAAGCCTTTGGCAAAAATAAATTGGCAACGAACCAATCCCCAATGGGAGGGAAGAGCCATGATTCGTGGTAAAATGAGTAAAGCTGGTGACAATGTTCAGTTAACAGCCAATGCGATTAAACAAGCCTTAGACCTGACCCTTTCAACCAAAGAAGCGGCGCTAGAAGAAACAATGCTGGTGTCTGCAGGAGCAAATTAATTATGAGCAGCACCGGATTGCCAAGTGAAAATCATTCGGTCTTCGACAGGTTAACCCTAGAAGAACTTTACCAAGAGGTACGCGAGATCTATCTATCAACCGCGCTGCCTTGGGTAATTGGCTATAGCGGAGGCAAAGACTCAACGGCCACCGTGCAGATGGTTTGGCTGGCGCTCTCTCAATTGCCCCGAGAAGAATTGAATTGGCCTGTCTACATGATTGCTTCCGACACGTTAGTCGAAACGCCTGTGATCGTTGATCATCTTACAGATACACTCAGTATGATGAACGACAAAGCGGCTGAAGCGAACTTGCCCTTTGAGGCGCATAAAGTTGTGCCTCAAACAACTGACACGTTTTGGGTAAATCTAATTGGACGTGGCTATCCAGCCCCCAACCAGCGATTCCGTTGGTGTACTGAAAGAATGAAGATTCAACCCGCGAATAAATTCATTCTCGACCGAGCCGCAGAGTTTGGCGAAGTTGTTATGGTGCTAGGTGGACGCAAAAACGAAAGTGCCAGCCGTGCGCAAGTAATGAATAATGAAGACAATAAAATTACCGGTAGTCGTTTGACTCGTCACCATGTGTTGTCTCGTGCCTATGTATATACCCCGATTGAAGATTTTACAACCGATGATGTTTGGACCTACTTATTACAAGTTCCAAACCCTTGGGGCGGCAACAACCGTGATTTAGCGGCCATGTATCAGAGCGCACAATCAGGTGAATGTCCATTGGTCGTAGATGATACAACCCCATCCTGTGGCAACAGTCGTTTTGGCTGCTGGACATGTACGGTGGTAACGCGCGATAAATCCATGGAAGCCATGATCGATAGCGGGGAAGAGTGGATGGAACCAATGCTTGAATACCGCAACTGGTTGGCAGAGACGCAGGATCCAACAAAGAAGCATCTCTATCGTACTCATAAGCGGCGTACGGGTCAGGTTTTGGTTATCGGCAAGGGGCATGATGATAGAACTCTGCGCGGTCAAAAAAATATCGACCTCTACATCAAAGAGACGGGAGAAAAGCTGCAAGAGGGCATGATCGTCCGTGGCCCATATGAGTTCTCCTTCCGTAAAGAGATGCTGCGTCGGCTGCTTAAAACCCAAAACGAGGTCCAGGCCGAGGGACCTGATGCGGAACAGTTGTTGATTACGGATGATGAACTGCACGAAATTCGTCGTCTGTGGCGTACAGAGGAAAATGACTGGGAAGATTCGGTTCCCCAAATAGTGAAAGAAGAAACGGGTAAAAAGCTGGCGTGGCTTCAAGATGACATCGGTGCATTCTCTGCACAGGAGTTTCGGGTTCTGGATACCATCTGCGAAAAAAATGAAATGCCGGTGAAGCTTGTGGCCGACTTGCTAGAACAAGAGCGTCAGATGCAGGGGATGCACAGACGATCTGGCATTATCCAAAGGCTAGAATCTGTTTTGGGCGAAGAGTGGCGTGATGAAGAGACCATTCGCCAAGCATACAATTTACCGTTTCTTTTTGAGACAGATGAAGAGGAGATTCAATGATTCTAACGCGTCTGTCAATTACAAATTTCGGTGTATACCGCGAGCTAAACGAATTTGATCTTCGGCCAAAAACTATAGATGGAGAGACGATTCCCGTGGTCCTCTTTGGTGGGAAGAATGGAGCGGGCAAGACCACAATTTTGGATGCCATTCGTCTCTGCCTTTATGGCCAATTGGCATTAGGGAATCGGGTACGTCAAAGTGATTACGAAGCGTATATTCAACGCGACTTCCATAAAGACCGCTCTGGCATCCCTGTCGCGAACAAAGCACGAGTAAGTATTCGATTCGAGCATACTCACGTAGGCAAACATAGCGTTTATGATGCGACTCGTGCTTGGTGGCTTGACAACGACACATTCCAAGAAGAGGTTACTATTTACAAAGATGGAGGTCTTCTAGAAGAAACGGCATCGGATCATTGGAATGACTTTCTGCGCGATCTGATTCCACCTGGCGTGGCGAACCTTTTCTTCTTTGATGGTGAGCAAATCCAATCCCTAGCCTCTGACGAGACCGAAGCTGATTCACTTCAAATCGCGGTAAAAGGTCTACTCAATCTGGATCTGGTTGATCGGCTCAAAGCAGATCTCAGTCTCTACCTCAAAGGCAAGGGGAACAAAGATCGGAGCGACCTAGAAAAACAGGCGCATGAGCTTGAAAGCTCATTTCAGGAACTAGAAGTTCAACGGCTAAACCTTGTGCAGGATCGGGCTGGACTTAACGCTCAATATGATGGTATCAGTAACCGACTAGAAGAATCTCGCCAAGTATTGCTAAGTGAAGGGGCTGTTTTTGTACAACAGCGAACCAAAAATGAGCAGCGGCTTGAAAAAGTCAAAGAAGAGATTATCGAGGCCAATCAAGCGGTTCATGATTTGGCGGGTGGCCTTCTTCCCTTTGCGGCCACCCCTGCTTGGAGCCAGAAGTTAAAGCAGAGACTGGTAAGTGAGGCAAAGATCGAGGAAGACCGAATTAGCCTAAGCGTGCAGTAGCAGCGCGCATCAGAGATTGCAATCAAGCTGTTGGATAAAAGTTTCCAAGATCAAACGGCCCCAGATGTCTCAGCACGGGATTGGGCAACCATTGCTTCTGAAATTCAAAACTTATTGCTTCCAGCGAGCAGCATTGACGATACGCCCATTTTGCACTCACTCACGGTTGAGCAGAGAAGACAATTAATCGCATGGATTGATAGCGCCGTTGAACAGCTACCGGCACAGATGAAAGGGTTAACGGACAAGTTAGAAGCTTTGGAACGAGAAGAGCGCTCCATATCAAAAAAGATTCAGCAAGTCCCATCGGATGAAGTCGCCAATCCCCTTATCTCCGAATTTGAATCCTTATCGCGCCAGCAGGGCGAACTTGAAGAACAGCGCAAGCAGATAGAGAAAGAGATGAGCCAGCTAGAACATCAACTAGCCGAGGCTGATCGAAATCGTAAAAAGTGCTGGGAGACGCTCTCGAAATCCGAGGACGCAGATATCCGCGTACAGCGTGCGGCCAAAGTCCAAGTGATTCTGGATGAGTATCTGGCACAGATTACTGAGGTGAAATTGACCGAACTGGAACAGCAGATCGCCTACTACTTCAATCTGCTTTGTCGTAAAAATATGGCAATAGAAGAAGTGAAGATCGACCGCAAACGCTTTATGGTTCGACTCTATGGCAAGAATCGGGTGGAACTAGCCAAGTCAAGCCTTTCGGCTGTGAGAAGCAGCTTTATGCTATGGCCCTTTTGTGGGCTTTGCGCTCTGTTTCGGGGCGTAACTTACCCATCATTATCGATACACCCATGGGACGGCTGGATAGCGAACATCGCCAAGCCTTGCTCACCCGTTTCTTTCCAGAGGCAGCCCACCAGATCATTATGCTCTCTACGGATACTGAAATTGACGCCGATGCATATACACTGCTTCAGCCAACCATTTCGCACGCCTTTGCCCTAGAGTTTGATGACGAAAAAGGGTGTACCACAGTGGTCGATGGTTACTTTAGCGATGGCAAGTTTGCCGAGCTCGGTTCGACTAACGGCACAGCGGACAACGTCTCTACCGGCAGTAAAGCGCCCAGTAAAAGTATCCAATCAACTGATAACAAAGCGAAAGTAGCCGCATGAAATTGACCCGAATGAAGGTCTGCACCCAAGTGGATCAGCGCCTCTCGCAATTACAATCAAAATCAAACTAACACCCAATCTTATCTGCCGCATAGGGTTCTGCCTATCGCTTAATGATCCAATGGTACCAGACCCAGAAGCCTATCCCCAAGATAGTTCGCGCGAGTTGAATCGCTACACCTTAACGGGTGAATGGGACGATTACTTTATAGCGCTGCTGCGAGAACGCTGCGATCATGACAAGCTTGATTTGGAAAAACATTTGGAAGATCAGTTCCGCGCCCATATCAACCGTGGCGTCCTACTCATCAACCAGCGGGCTAAAAATCAGGTTGACCTAGGTCGATTGATTCAAGAGGCAAATCAACGTTTTGCCCAGCAGGCAGAGACAACTTTATGATCCACACGACACTATGATCTATTTAGACAATAACGCCACCACGCCAGTTGATCCACGCGTGCTGGAGGTGATGCTGCCCTATTTTACAGAAGTCTATGGCAATGCCGCATCGAACGACCACGAAATGGGTGTGACGGCCAAGCGTGCCGTCGATAAAGCCCGCGACCAGATTGCTAGCTTGATCAACGCCAAGCCTGACGAAATTCTCTTTACATCGGGCGCAACCGAGTCGGACAATATTGCTCTATTTGGCGTGGCCGATCGCTACGCAAAAAAGGGTGATCACATCATCACCTGCGTGACTGAGCACAAAGCCGTATTAGATTGCTGCCAGCGGCTAGAAAAGATGGGTAAGCGCGTCACATATCTGCCTGTGGATCAATATCAATATGGTATGGTCGATCCTGACGCCGTGCGCCAAGCTATTACGCCGCAGACCATCCTCATCTCCATCATGGCGGCCAACAACGAAATTGGGACTATTGCGCCCATTGCTGAGATCGGCAAGATTGCGCGTGAGCACGAGGTCATCTTCCATACCGATGCCACGCAAGCCGTCGGGCATATCCCGATTGATGTCAAAGCCATGCACATCGATCTACTCTCCATGTCGGCCCACAAATGCTATGGCCCCAAAGGCGTTGGCGCACTCTATCGCGGCAGCAGCCCGCGCGTGAGGCTGGAACCGGTCATCTATGGTGGCGGGCATGAAAAGGGCGTGCGGTCGGGGACCCTCAACGTGCCGGGCATCGTTGGGCTTGGCGAGGCACTGCACATTGCCAAGAAAGAGATGGGCAAAGAGCATGATCGCTTTTGGGCATGGACCGAGCAAATGTTTGCCCAATTTGAAAGCGAACTGGGCAACGTACAGCGCAATGGACACCCAACACAGCGTTTACCTCACAATTTAAACGTGAGTTTTGTTGGCGTGGAAAGTCGCGGGTTGATTGTGAAATTGAAGGATGTGGCAATCGCAACAGGATCGGCCTGTACCTCAGCCAAGACGGAACCATCTCACGTAATTCAAGCATTGGGGTTTGGTGATGAGCGAGCGCATACGGCGATTCGGGTTAGTGTGGGACGTTTCAATACTGAGGATGAACTTGAACAAGGTATTGACAAGATCATAGATGCGGTGAGGCAACTACAGGCGATTCGTGTCGCATAGGCGGATTAGTAGCTCTTAGGGTGACGAAGCTGATTTGTAGGCTTGGCTTTAGTGGGGTTTAAAACTGAGTAGAATCTGCCCAGTTTTTCTGCTATAATAAAAGAAGTTTTGGCACAATCGACAAAGAAGAATTGTTGAGAAAATTCTGTGTACGAGAAAGCATTAAAAACAATACAAGAAAAAATTCGAACTCGTCAGTATGTGATGACCCTCCATGCTGAAGAGGAAATGGATGATGACGAGTTATCAATTTTTGATGTCGAACGTGCCATATTAACGGGCACCGTCATTGCACGTCAGGAGGATCACGAAACGTCTGAATGGAAGTATATAATATCAGGTGAAACAGTTCACGGGTTGCGGCTAACCGTTGTAGTGAAGTTGAGCGTAACAAGCAAATTAGTCATTATTACTGTATTCCTCGAATAAACATTATGAATAAAGCAAAGAATTTTACACATGTTTGCGACAATTGCGGCAAGCAAGGCGCAAAGATACGCTATGTAAGTCGAAGTTATGGTAAGAAAGAGCGACTTCTGATCATTGAAGATGTTCCTGTTATCAGCTGTCCTCACTGTGGTGAGAGCTATCTAACGGCAGAAACATTGCACGAGATTGAGCGCATAAAACTACACCGTAACGATTTCGCCATTCCGAGACCAATACCTGTTGCTGCATTTGTTTAGAAGTTAATAGAATTGGTTTGCTCACATTGAGTATGGCTCACCAGATTAGCGGTTTAGGCTAAACAGTAAACAACGGGTATATCGAGCATGTTTACATCCAACAATTTCTCAATTGAGTATGATCATGAGGTCGTTGACTAATATATGGCAATCTACTTCCACGGCAACTTTGGCCTCAACCGACCCGGCATGGCGGCGCTACTGAAACTGGCCCTCGAAAACCCGAACATGCGAGACAAAGAACTGGCGGCACCGTTCGACTACGGTGCGCCCTATGCCCGCATCTATCGCAGTTGGCTGCATAAAACTGGCATTGCGGAGTTGCGCCCCCTTGGGATTCAGTCTATGAACTCGAGAGCGTTTCTTGTATAACATTTAGCCTCTCTCTATTGATGTGACTAAAGACAATCTCATCATGCAATCTGACCGCGAACTGGACGATTTTTTGATTCGCGGCAACGAGATTGTGATAGGCAAACATCGTTTTGTGCTACAGCTTGCCAGTTAAGAATTCGGATGGCTAATTAATTGCATGTAATATAGACTTTATTCCCATTTCAAGGGCCATATTTGGCAAGCATAATTCTCGGCTAATTCCTTTTGCCTATTGACTATACTTTCAAATGTCCAACGGTCGCCTTGGCAAAATTCCTCAACTTGGTGAGGAAGTTTCATACGGGACCCTTTATAATATTTCTGCTTAAAGTCAAACTCTTTATTTTTTATTTTTTTGTTTATATCAGCCTCCAAAACTAGGAAATTCCCTAACCGATTCAAATAATCTTCATATCTTTCATCTCCTTTTACATATTCCCAATACTGGCCTGGGCGCTTAGGCATAATGTGTTCCAAGTGTTGAGCTGGACTTTGGCGATACAAGTTAACACCGGCATTTTTACTAAGTGCGTTCTCAATTTTCTCAATTACATAAAACCCGAGTTTGCTAGTCTTAAATGTTACCTCAGAGAAGTTTTCAATAAATATTGAATCGGAACTATACTCACGAAGAAACTTTACAGTATCTCTCGGGTTTCTATCACGTTCACGTAACGTTCGCGATGCTTCACCTATCACTTTTTCCAATGAGCCAACGCTAGCGTTGCCTACGGTAAAGAAGCGAAAACAGAAATCCCTCACCACTTTCGCCATTTTCCCGAAACTGTCTGGCTCGTTTCGGAATCTAGTCCCTGCTGCCAGCAACAATGGAATTGAATACTTGATGTTTAGAGGTGATACCAGTTCCAAGAGCAAATCGTTTGTCGATTGATCCCATTGCTGGTCTCCAGAGACTATTTGGGCTAACAATTGTGCCTCACTGGATATCTTGGCAACATATTTATCAGGCGAAATGCCTCTCTCATCAAGATAGCCTGGGATAGTCTCAAAAAGAGCACTAGCCTTCACTGGTTTTGAAGCAGATATAAATTGATGCTGGATATATTCTGGTAGATCTAACCGCTCCTGTACAGACAACTCATTCAACAACTCCGACCAGTGGTCAACTACCTGATCATGCTGTTGTTGCCCTTGTTCAGATGCTATTCTCAATAATTCATTCTTTAATAAATCTGCTTGAGAAAGTCGTAAGCCTCGAAAGTTTAGAGTTTCAAAGAGGCGATAAGCCATGCGATGTTCTTTAACCGTTATTTTTAATACTATTACGCATTCTGTAAGAGTCTGAATAAGTTCCTTTAAAGTGTCGTCTCTATGAGCACCTGCATTATCGCAGAACGAGTTCAGCTTTTCATCGAAAAACTCGATTGCTTTGCGAAGACGCTTTGCTACAGGCTGTCGGCTTATATTTTGGCTATTCCAATAAGCAATACGATCATTTTGCGTTAGCCGTTCTACAATTGACCCAGCAAAGAATCCATTATCTCGATTTAAAATTAAATTTGGTTCTCGATCAACTGCACCTGTGGCAAGCATAGACGCCAATGTTCCTGTCAGATCTGCTTTCAATCTTTGATCCTCAACTTGATTAGCATATTCCCATAATACGCTAATTAGGCAAGACAAAGTAGTGAGCCTCTGCTGGCCGTCAATGACCTCTTCACGCTGTGCCTCATCATCTTGTTCAGGAGACTGCACTACTAACGCTCCAAGAAAATGACTAATTGGCATATCAACTTTCCGTCCTCCTGAAAATTTTTGGAGTGAGTCCAAGTCAGGTCGGACCAAAGCTTCTCAAACTCATCTTCTTCCCACTCAAAATCCCTTTGATATGATGGAACGGCAAACTGGTGCCCAATCATGAGTTTTTGAATGGACAATGATTGGCTTCCGATGACATTAGTTGGTACGATCATTGCCATGATATTTTGCTCCTATAAAATAATTATGATGGTTCAGGATGATAGTGACCATTCACTTTCGGCTTTGGTGGAATATATGGTTTTAGGATCTTATCCACAGGATTATCAAATGGGAATTGCTTTGCTGCTTCATTCAGCATCCAAAGTTCTATGGGCCTGATATAATCCGCACTCCTCCAATCATATTACTACTTTTTACTTCCTTGAAATAACATTAATAATCAGCGGACAGTGGTCACTATTGGCTTTCCAGTCAGATAATTCACCAATTTCCACAGTTGCTATTTGCCAGCTATTCGGCACAAAATAATAGTCAATATGAAATCCTTTATCTGCGTGCCGATACATATGAAAAGTAGGCTCAAGTTCCTCTCCATGTTCAAGTTCGAATTTTGTATGATAGGCACTAACTAGGCCAAAATCGTTTTCCAAAACCTCCATTAAACTAGCATGGTTTATCTTTCCTGCGTCTTTATTCCAACGCGCATTACTATTAAAGTCACCGGCAACCACCGAAGGGCCAGATTTTAGAAACTCACGGTGTATTTCTAACCCCCCAAGGATCTCTTGTACATAGTTGCGGTATGAGGTTTTCTCTGGTCGTGACCAAACCGCCAACAAATTGAACTCAATCTCTCCAATTACTCGGACCGGCAAGACCGAACGCAAGGGCGCTCCCAAATCAACAGCTTCTAAATGGTAATCTTTATGGGCGCATACTGCAATCCCACGGTTTAGGCTATCGCCATGCCAAATATAGTTTGTAGTTGATACCGGATCGGGTTGTGCCATTTCCTGGTAAACTGCGATGTCAGGTTGCAGTTCCTCTATATGTGTACACTTATTTACGAACTGTTTTGCTGCCGTCTGTGAAGAACGAATTGCGGCCGATATATTGCAGTTCCACGTAATGATACGCATTGAGATTAGAGACTTTCCTGCTGCACACCATCCAGCTTACGCTTAAACATCCTCAGAAACGTCTCCAAAGATCGCGGGCGATCCTCAAACCATTCCTGCAACACATCAAGCCCACCATGTGCATAACGATTAAACTCTCGCATCCCCTCATCACTCAAATAGTTCTGCGATTCAGGGTTCGTTAAACTTGTAATGAGCGAATTGACGGCTCGTTTTTCACCCATCTCAATCCCATAGACACGTAACTCTTTGCTCAGAAAAAGCGCAACCAACAATCGCCCTCGATCGCTGTAGCGACCGGGGAAATAGTCGATAAATTCAGCTACTTCTCTGCCCGCGGCATCATCTTTACGCCCAGTCGCTATGCCAGCCATCAAGCAGAAGTAGTAACTATCAAAATCGAGATCAAACCCATTACCCTTAATATCGCTAAACCATTTGCGTGCATCTTCACGAATTTGGAATCGCATAGTGTTAGCCCTCCTCTTCTAAACCAAATTCATTGAAGAATGCTTCATCCAAAACAGTCAACCCATCATCCGTAACGTGGCACGCATCGAGTTGCATTGCCTTTTCTTCTAACTCCTTTGGCCCTTTGCGAAAGAGGGTAATAAACTGTATCCCTTCCCCATCGCAGGCAGTTTTTAAATTGGGGATAAAGCCCTGCCGTTCTGACGAGATGGTAAAGGCAATAAATTGATTGCTCAATTTTGGAATAAGCTGGCTAATATTGTTGCGCTTGGGTAAATCTAGTGGGCCAGCGGGGCTGTCTACCACAAAGGGAAGTTGCTGATCCGACCGGTTAAAAATGGTCGACAAAAATGCATAGGCAATCGAAAGCGTTTCACCCACGCTACCACCAGCCTGCTGTTCTAGCACCAAACAATCTTTAATTTCCTCAATTCGGATATTATTGTCGGGCATCAATTCGGCAATACGGGCATTCGCATCAGCGCATATCTCCTGCGCCATAATCCGTTTTGCCTGTTCATGCGCTTCACCCAATATACCATCAAGAATATCACGCTTTGCCTTAAGGTTAACCGTCTCCGTTATCTCTGCCAGCTCAGCTACCGCCTTCTTATGTCTTTTTTGAACGACAGCAATACCGGTAGAATCATCGGCGTCTCGAGACTCCACAAATTTCTGAAGCTTAGTTTCCAGCTCCTGCTTTTGGCTACGCAAGTCACCGATCATCTGCTGAGCGCTACGAACTTCTGGATCTGCGCTCGCTGCTTCGTTTTGCAGAAACTCATTACGCTGATGGGCCATCTTTGCCTGGCGAATAATGTCATCAATCTTTTCAATTTTTGCGTGCAGAATTAATTCAGGCGCTTTGGGCGAATCACCAACCGCTTCGGTAATGGCCGTTTTCATCGTATTTAAAAGCGCAACATTGTCAGAACCCATATACTGCTGCGCCCGATCACGAATAGTGTGTCGAATATGTGAGTCAATAGGGCGACCACAGATGCATTCGCTTTCTTCGGCAAGCTCCAAGAAAAATTCACGTGCCGCGCTTTCGGGTAGCTTCACGCGGTCTAATGCAGATTTCAGTTCAACCATGGCTGTCGCAAAGTGGGCAGATAACATATGCGGACAAGCCATCATGTCTAACAAATCTTCGGAAAGTGTCTCTACTTGATTATCCAGATTTTTAACACGGTCGCGAGCTTGTGTAACCTGATCCGAGAGTCCTTTATTATTCTCAATGGCAGACGAATAAATTGCTTCTTGATAAATAAGTTTTTGGTTGACATCGGCTAAGGTCGACTCATGATTTTGCTTTTGACTTAGAAGGTAATTGAGGTGGTTCTCTAGTTTGTTGACCCGATTACTGCGTCGCGTAAGCCCATGGTCTCCTGTTGCAGAGAGCTTTTCAGTCTTCTGCTTCCAATAATCAGAAACCTTCGTCTTAATTTCACGAAGCAGATTAATTTGAAAGAGATGCTCAACAACCTCTTCGGCATTCGTATGTTCGCGGTCAAGCAGATTCTGCGCTAATTCACCATCAAAGACATAAAAATTCACGAAATTCTGATTCATAAACCGACGAATATCAACCGGTGGATCAAATCGTTCGACTTGACCCCCGTCACGGGTTGTTTTGTATGTCACAATCCCCTGAACAAAGTCAAAGTTCATAATAATCGTAACTCGTCGTTTGTTAAGCAACAGCCGCAGTTCAAATGAACCATTGTCGCTTTGAGGAGAACGTTTACGAAATTCTCTCACCTGCTGGGCAGACCAAGAGTTCCTATCTGCAACACCAGACAAAGCCGCACGCAACAGATTTAAGGTCGTCGTTTTTCCTGTTCCATTGGGCATTTGAATTAACGAGATCTTATACGGAACGCGTTCGTTATTGCTAAAATCTAGGTCATGATCTGGACAGCGAAGCCCTTTCGCTTCCCAGCCCAAAATCTGCATTAAGACAGCCATTAGAGAAGAGTTCCATTTGTTTTCACTTCATCGGTTACACCATAAAGTAATTTAATGTGTCGCTCAGTCGATTGCGGATCGCTAATATCTTCATTTCCCGCACTCATGCTTTCTAGCCATGCAACGATTTTGGTGGCAAGTGACTTATCTTGGCCGTACTTCACGACAGCAATCTCGACTGCCTCAATAATTTTAGGATCAACAGACATTACTTCACTCCAATGCTCTAATTTCTGATAGTTCAGTTAACCACATCGCACGCTTTTCATCTGCGTTCAATTCATCACCATCATTGTCACGGATAAAATCAACAATATTCGCAACCTTGTGTGGATCATCTGGATTCGTACGCAAGCAACGTCCAATTCGCTGGATGGTCTCTAATCTCGCGCTAGCAGATGAAAACAGAATGACGTTATTAAGTGACTGAATATCGATTCCTTCAGAAAGACGATGGCAGGCTATCAAACATTCTAAATCTCCAATAGCGAAACGTTTAAGCGTATTTGAATCTTCGCCCGAAAAATAGGTGTGAAAATCAGGACGATATCGATGAACAATTTCAAGTACGTCTTCGGCATATGCTTGCGTTTCAACAAAAATAATGCACCGTTCCAGCAGATGTTGCTGGGCATCAATAAATTCTTTAAAGATGGGAAGTTTCGCTGGGGAGGTTTTGTACACTCTAGAAATCTGAGTCCACACATCCTCATTGCTCATTGGATTTCCATCTTTTCGGAGAACGGCTTGCCTTGCATGAATCGACCGAACCTTCTCCTTATCCTCATCAGTGCTTTGATAATCAAGCGGGTAGTACTTAAAGGGTGCTAGGATTCCGCGTTCAATAGCTTCGTCTAACCCAAAGGTAAATAAGACTGGACCGATCTGACTCTCTATAAAGTCGTTGCCCTCTTGATCATACTCGCGATCTGGTGTTGCGCTTAGACCCAAGCGAAACCGCACCGAATCAGATGCACCCATCAACTGGTCTCGATTGGAGGGGCTACCAAGACCATGAACCTCATCATGAATAATCAATGTACGTTGTGCAACAGCGTGTGTTAAATTTTGTAAAGCGCTGGCAAGTGGTATTCGCGATGCAAGCAGAATTGCGTTCTGCGGTTCCATATTGAACTCATCACGCTCACGATATTTATCATAATGGCGATAAATTAGCGGCTGCTTTTCAATATCCTGAGACGTATTTAGCACTTCTCCATACCACTGGTTGAGCAAATCTGTCCCATGGGTTGAGATAATGACCGTATCAATCTGATTCTTTTCAAAGAGCGTGCGCACTATCCGTAACGCTGTACGGGTTTTGCCTGTGCCAGTTGCCATATCGAGTACGCCACGTTCATGGTGTAAAAATTGATCAACAGCATCATCTTGATGCCGCCATCGATTATATTGTTCAGGTGCATCTTTTAGCGGCAGGCCAACTGGTTGTGTATCGGGTGCATCTGGTTCTGGATATGGCCGCTCATCAGTTTGATATTTTAGTATCTGTGCTCGCACAGCCTCCGGCAAACTAAAGACTTTTAGATTTGCTTCATTGTCTAGCCAAATACGAGCAAAGCGTTGCTCAAATTCATTAACAGAATCAAGCGAGTTTTCATCCCAGGAGAAGAAAACATGGATTGACTCGTAGTTTCGATGTCCCTTCATCGTATCGTTATACGATCCCAGAAAGCTGACTCGCTGCCCAGCATCATCACCAAAGATACCAAACTTGTCGTGAAAGTCACCATCAAGTTCTGCGGTTGGAATTGCAAATCGGAATTCCATCAAGCCATCAGCCACCATCCAGGCCATGGTGTTCAGCGTATCTGCCTCAAGCGCATCGCGCAATTCATCCACTGTAGCAAAAAGGTTCTCTAAAACCTCTGGCGAATCACTCAAACTATTGACATTGCTTAATGCAATCAAATCATTGGGCGATAGAATGGGGCTGGTTACCCAGCGAGCACGCCCACCATTCATGGCAAAATGAGCCAATCCAGCGGCGTTCTTACGGATCCACCCCGACGTAAAATACCCTACGCCGCGGTCATAGGTTTTAGAGTGGGTAAGCAAAGGGATAAAAAAACTACGGCTGAGATCCTCGCGACCTGTAGTATAGATAGTTTTTAGACCGATAGAACGTAATCCGCGAGGGCTGGTCATGAGCATTAAGCTTTTAGAGTCTTATTGCTGGATCACAAAATCGTAGCGAAGAAAGTGATCCGTATATGAGATAAGTCTTAGAATTTGATACCTGTACCGGATAATTCCTGTGTAAAATATTTGGAACTCTTAGCGAAATTTGCATATTGGCTTGAACAAGTAAACAGTATATCATAATCAAACTGATTGTTGGCTAGCGAAATGGTACTAATTCGCACGATACAAGCATATGTTCGACGCATAAAATTTGAATCGGAACCAGCGCGTTCACGGATCACAGCGCGCTGGTGGTTGCGGATCCGGCACGGGATGGTCCGAAAACTGTGGTATAATGGTCGTAGATTTGATGCATGATTTAGGTTTACAGCGGAAGACGGCAAACTATGGTTGAGTTAAAAATTCAAGAAGAGACACAAACCCTGCTCAACGATCCCCTATTTGGAGAAGTTGATCTCGATACAAAGATTCGGCAACTCCTCGAATCAGAATTCCTGCAACGCCTAAGTCGATACAAAAGAATGGATCTGCGCTTAGGCCAAAAGTACGAGATGGGGTTTAAGCAGTTCCTCAGCGATCATGTTACCCAACAACAAAACCAAAGTTGGGAAGCTGAAAAAGACGCGATGGATTGGGAAACCGCGATAGGTGGTATCCAAACGATGGAGCGCAAGCTGACCGAGTTGCGGATGCTTTCAAATGGCTAGTATTACCAGCCTCCGCGAAGAAGCTGATAATGCGCTGGAATCTGTGTGGTTTGTTCAATCCATAGAAGAAATTGACCATACAGATATCACCTTGTCATTGCGACTGCATATTCAAGCTGAGCTTTTCGTTCAAATTTTTTATGGCGAATACTCAAATTCCCTCTATTTTGCATTGATTGAAAACGACCGACGTATATTTGGAGTAGACCGTGAGCGCGATCAATGGCACCTTCATCCATTTGAAGAGCCTACCGAACATCTTCCGCTATCACAAGGTTTGGAACCAAAACCACTTCTCAGTTTTTTATCTCAGGTAGAGCAAATTTTGCTTGATAATGAACTGATTTAGCCTTGACATGCTACATCTTTACCGTACCTCGCTTTTTTTACGCAAGAAATTATCGACATGAATCCATTTGATGACACCGAATCTCTACCGCCTATCGCAGAGAATCAATTACCGGCTGATAGCGGTTGGCTTTTTCCCGAATATACATTTGAAAAGATGAGTCTCGGTGAATACGATGGTGTAATAATCGAACGCATTCTGGAAAAGGGTTCGTGGGCGCAGTTGCGTTGGCTTTTCGCTACTTATGGTAAAGAAGACGTTGCAAGTTGGGTACGAAATCACGGCTTTCGCTTATTGTCCAAACGCTCATTTTCCTTATGGAAGAGCGTATTAGATATACATGATTATTTCGCGCCCGATTGGGCGGTCGAAGCGAAGGCGATGGATATATGGTGAAGTTCCATGAAGATGCCATTACAGAGGGATGCCGTGAAGGTTTAGAGGTTTTATGTCAGCATGATTTCATGGATGATTTTTATTTGGCTGGTGGAACTGCTCTTGTATTACAGCTAGGTCATCGAGTGTCCACTGACCTAGATTGGTTTAGCACGGTAAATGTATTGCCCGAATCAGAACGTCAAGCCATTAGCCAAGATTTAACTGACAAAGCAAAATTTGAAATTATATCCCAGAAAGATGGGATGTTATATATCCGGCTGAAAGGCACCGATGTGAGCTTGATTCATCAACGTCATTCATTACTTGAACCGACGGTGGACTATAATGAGTTGAAGCTTGCCTCTCCGGTTGATATAGGTCTGATGAAAATTGCAGCTGTTAACTAGCGCGGCTCACGAAGAGATTTTGTTGACTTGTACTGTCTTAGAGAGACTGTTTCACTAGAACAGGTACTTGGCCGAGTGCCTGAAAAATATTCAGATAGACCTAATTTTTTGGCTATTGCAGCACGGGCATTATCCTGCTTTGGAGAAGCCGAACAACAACCTATGCCCAAAATGCTCCAGAGTGTCGCATGGTCCGATGTGAAGGCCTACTGTGTAGATGCTGCGAATCAACTCACCCGGCGTTTAAGTCGATTAGACACATGATTTTTGAGCAAAGAGTTTATAGCAGCTCATCTTGCACAAATATCTGATATTTTACGAGATGCCACTCCAACAGCAGACAACCAAATACCCTCGTACACCCCACCTACCATGGTCGCCGAGCGCGACTGCGGACGATACCCACACGCCAAACACACATCACTTCGATGGCCAACAAGTCGTCGTCACCGAGAAGATGGATGGCGAAAACACGACCATGTACCGCGATGCGATCCATGCACGGTCGGTTGATTCGCGCCATCATCCCTCGCGCGATTGGGTCAAAAAGCTGCACGCCGAACTCGGCCATCAGATCCCAATCGGCTGGCGGATCTGCGGCGAGAATCTTTACGCCAAACACTCGATTGCCTATACTTCGCCTGAAAGTTACTTCTATCTTTTTTCGATATGGGATGAGAAGAACGTTTATCTCTCGTGGGTCGAGACAATTGAATGGGCAGCGATGTTGGATCTACCAACACCACCTGCGTTATATGATGGATTGTGGGATGCGGATAGTATTAAGAGGATTTAGATTGACGAACGGGTAATGGAAGGATATGTCGTGCGCAGAGCGGCAAGTTTTGCATATGAAGATTTTCAGACATCAGTCGCGAAGTGGGTGCGACCCAACCACATCCAAACCGATGAACATTGGATGCACAAAGCCGTGATCCCAAATGGGTTGAAATAAAAAGCGGCTGTACCAAGTGTTGTGGAAACACCTAGCACAGCCTTAGCGTCATCGCACGGCGAGTACGATGGGCTCCCCAATAGTATACCCCATTGCCTCTTCGTTCAACGCATTCCCAACAAGGCGAATTATCGAGCTAACCTGTTGAAACAGGTTCCCATATCAGACGCAGCGGGCTGCGGACTTACCCCATTTCCGCCCCTCACAACAACTGGGCTAACCGCTCTCGCAACTCAGCATCCGCAACTCGAATCGACGCGCTATCATAGAGCCGTCCAAAGCGAGGCAGATTCAAATGATCCATTGCAACGGCGTGACCCAACCCCGGCGGCAGCAGCGAATGAAATCGCCCAAGAGAGAGAAACGGCTGCAACCGCGGCAGCAACTCTTGTGCGGATCGTGTCGCAAGCGGTCGGTTGAGCGCAGGCAAATGCAAAAGTGGCTCGGGTAATCGAACACAAAACTCGTTTCCGCTCTCTACAGACAACGGCTCAACAACCTCATCTCCATCCTCGTCAGACTCCGACTCGCCATCATTATCTACGCTATGATCGCCGCGCAAATGAACCGACTCGGGATAGAGCTGTGCGCGCAAGGTCGTGGCGAGCAAGGTACCATACACACCGCCCCAAAAATGGAAAAGCCGGGTGCTCCCCTCTTCGACCATCAGCACCAGCTGATTCGGCGCGACCCCAAAATAAGCGGCTACACTCTGACTATCTTCAAACGAGAGCGTAAATGGGGCCGTGGCAAAACGCATTTGTTCGGTAGGTTCCGCCCCCGCCAGTGGACGCACGCCCATGCGCGACCAATCCTGCCACAGCACCTCCAACATGCGTCCACCCAACAGAAACGTCTCGCCTACTTCGCGGCGTCGATCTGACTGCGCAATTGTGCGCCCGCTAAAAGTATCGATTACCGCAATCAGGCGCAGATCCGAACCAATGTTGCTATAAATCTCATGTGCATCCAACAACTCATCCAGCATCGGGCCAGGTCGCCACTCGCCGATGCGCCCCGCCTTCAAATAACTTTGACGCACTAAATTTCTAATAATATCGCGTAAATCATCATCATTCAGCGCAATGCTGCTCCCCCCACGCGCCGCTCGCTTAATGTCTCTTGTCAGCTCCTTCGCAACCCCCTCAATACCGCCACTTTCCTGAATTTCCGCTACCCCCTCAGTCTCAGCCTTATCCTCAGACTCAAACACAAACCCCGGCACCACACGCCGCAGATCCGCCAGCCGAATCGCGCCGGTGGGGCTTTGCTTCAACCCGCTAAAAACCTGCTGCACCAGCACCGAAGGCCGAAAACGATAAGTCGATTCTGTTTGCGCCATCTGTCCCACATTTGCGTGCGCAATCAACGCCTCAAAACGGATCTGCTCCTGTGCCGAACGAGCCATGCAAAGCACGTGCGTCTGCCCCGTGCGGCGACCCCCGCGCCCAATGCGCTGCAAAAACGAAGTCAACGACGGCGGCGGCCCCAGCAACACCACATCATCAATCGAGCCAATATCAATCCCCAGTTCCAGCGTAGAGGTTGCCACGCAGACAGCCACCGCAGCCTGCGAAAAATCAATCTCCGTTTGGCGACGCACCAGCGCATCCAAGTTTGAATAATGCACAAAGACCGCTGCATCATAAGCCAGACGCTTACGCAAAAAAGTAGCCGTCTGCTCGACTTCGTTGCGCGTGTTGCAAAAAAGCAGCGACTTACGAATCGTCTCCGCACCAGCCGCCCGTTGATTCATCTGTCGCGCCACGTCCCCTAGATCACCCATCGGCTCGACCACCGCGTTGACGCCGCGCTGCCCGTGGACCGCAACAATTTCATATGGTTCTGCAGAAACGTTCTCGGCCCAATTAATCAGATAGCGCTGCGCCAGCCCTTCTGGATCGGGCACCGTGGCCGAAAGTGCAACCCGCTGCAGTGGGCGCATCAACACCGCATCGTCTGGCGATAAACTTTTTCGAAAATAGGCACGGATATGCTCGATCCGTTGCAGCAGGCAGAGCAGGTGATCCCCACGCGGACTGTTATCAAAAAGGTGAATTTCGTCGAGCACAATGGCTTGGAGTTGGGTAAAAATGCGGGGCGCACGCGTCAACAGCGAGTCGGTGGATTCGGGCGTCGTAATCAGTACAGCCGGTGGCGATTTAAACGAAATGCCTGCGGTATCGCCCGTCTTCATCGCGAGCACAACGCCCAACTCGGTCAGCGGAGTCAGCAACCGCTCATAGAGATCACGCGTTAGCGCGCGCGTCGGGCAGATGATTAACAGGCAGAGCGATTTACGTTGTGAAGGAGTTTGTTTCTTGAGCAGGTGGCGTTCAATCAGCGGGACAATTGCGGCTTCGGTTTTACCCGAGGCAGTGGCCGAAATAATGAGCGTGTTCGCACCGCGCAAAATTTTGGGGATAGCCGCACGCTGGATCGGCGTGAGATTTCCATGGCGAGCGAAGAATTGCGGCCACGTTCGGCGAATGCGGACAAATATCTTATCTAACCGCTCATCATTCATCGCACTATGTTTATCGTACCGTGGCACGTAACTCATCAAGAAGAGCCGCTGTCTCATATTCTGGGTAGAGATAGAGCAAGTCAAAAAGTTCAATGCTCAGCCGCACCGCACCCCGAATACTCAGCGTGCGATTCTTCATCCCAAGCGACATATGTTCCGCCGCACCGCGCCGAATCTGGCGTTGACGCTCTCCTACCTCATAGCCATATGCCTGCGCGTGATAGTCCATCGCCTGCTCTAAAAAGCGACCCATCTCCTGCGCCGAATGGTGCGGCTCAAGCTCCAGTATCTGCTCGGGCATCAGCCATTCATCCAGCGGCATTTGATTATCGCTGCGCGTCACAGTAAATAGGAAATAGAGAGATTGACGCGCCTCATACGTCATCGGGTATTCGCGAAAACGATGTTGGGGAAAAGTGGCCTCACTTATTTTCTTCTGCCGATCTTGCAGCGCGGCATAGACCATGGCACCGAAGAATAGGCTGGCTTTGGGTCGCTGGTACGCTTTGAGCAGCGAGTAGCTTTCGGCTTCATCTATTAGCACAGCCAACCCGCTGTAGCCCATGGATTTTGCCAATGCGCTGACCCCGCTAAGCATGTACGCAATTTGGCGAGCATTGTGCCCAACTTTGTAAATACTTGGGAATTTGATCCCCTTTGGCGTGCTGCGATACATGCTCTGTACCCGACGCCCGCCCATCAGCCATTCGTGCCACACCTTCTGCTGCCGCACCGACGAAATCGTGCTCAGTGCCTCTAGCCCCACCGCCAACGGATCGGACGCAACCGTGGTCGACTCGCGCATCTGCTCGCGAATCGATTCGCGATTGGCCGCGCTGGAGAGTAGCGGCGCCAATCCTCGTTCGTCTGTGTCGGGGTAGCGCAGATTGCGCATCAAGCCCGCGTAAATATCAAAGCAGCGGTGGGGCGGCATCTCTTGCAGATCGAGGCTAGTAACGGCCACCAAAAAGTTTCGGTTCAGCGCCTCTTGTGCCGTCAATTCAACAATGTGGCTTTTGCCATGTCCATAATCTCCCACAATCACATGCGCGGCACCACCCTGACTGTGCGCATCGGTCAACCCCTGTTGAAGTTGCGTCCGTTCTTCGGCTAAACCGATAGTCAATTCCTCAACGTGTTGGGCCGGTGCAACCCCCACGCGCAACGCTTCGACAACCTGTCGAGCCGCAAATTGGCTCTCGGTCATCGGGTTAAATTTGTTGAGCTTATCCGTATTAATGGGCGTGTTGAGCATAGTCATGGAGTGCTTCATCGCTCTATTTTGATTCACAGAACTAGAGTGAGTCGAGTTCTCTACCTCTCCTTCAAACTCCAAGCGAGGACGCCGAAAGCGTAGGCCGCTGCCAAAGCGCACCATCCATTCGCTACCGTTTCGATAGAGTGCGGTGATTTGGCCTTCGCCATATTGAGGGTGAGAAACAACTTGACCAATCATAATTTTGGGTGCTGAGTGGGTGGGTCGGTATTCGGTCAATGGTCGAAGCCGTAGCGGTCAACCATCTGCCCCACCGACTTACCGATTACCAGCTTACCGAATATCCATCAATTTAATAGGGTGCCGTCTCGCCTTCTGCCAGTTGATCGACCTGACCGCGCACAATCGCAACCGCCTCATCTTCCGTAATCACGTGCTCTTCCCCAGCGTGTTGGCGGGCCAATTCGGTTACAAACGCTTTCACAAAAATGCGGCGGTGGCTGATATCCAAAAAGACATCGCGCGCCACGTTAGCCAAGATTGCTGCGTTGGCGTTCTGCGTCTGCACGTTCAGTTTGGTGCCGAACGCAGTCTCATAAATCGGAATCAGCTTTTCGCCGATGGCGACCAGTAGATCATTTTCACTTAGATCCAAGTGATCCAAGCTAATTAGTGGACTAAAGTGATTCGATTGGGAGAATCGCCCGGGCGCACGAACCCGCTGCTGCAATGCCGGATAGCGCGGCACAATATCCTGAATAAATTGGGGTGGAACGGCATATACGAACATGGCCCCGGGCAGCTCATCGCGACAGCGGTCTATCACCTCGCGCAGATTGTCGGTTGCCAGCTTTTCCGCCTTGCCGCCGATGCTCGCCATGCGGTCTACTTCGTCGAAGAGCAAAATTAGCCCGCTATACGACAGAGCCGTAATTGTCTGCGTCAGCGAGCGCAACATGCGAAACGCATTGGGCTTTGTAATCTTCCCCGTGACGCCAATCTCGCGCAGCACTTTGGTATCTTCAGGCGTGGTGGTTGATCCCAACAGCCAGCGGGCCAACGAATCGAGACGATCTTCCTGATCGCGGATCAGCGCGTCGAAGTAGCCAATGATGGCATTTTTGTATGCTTGGCTGTCGATAAAGGCCGATTCAACCGTATCAATCAATCCCTGATAATTTGGGTGACGCAGCGTCTCTAGCGTAAACGCCTCGGTTGATTCTGCGCCCATTACGACCTTGCGTAACGTTCCTTCTAAAAATCGTGTCAGCCCGCGCTCGTCCGAAACTGCACTATCGTCCTCGTGCCAAATTAGGTTGCGCGCCACCGCAGAGTAGACGAGTTTCTGATCGTTATATGGTGTCTCTACCGGGCTGAGATCAACTTTCGAAACGGCAAAGCCACGGCTCCACGCAATGTCGCGCAGGCAGTACAAAAAGTGCGATTTGCCGCTGCCGTAATCGCCCACAACCATCTTGTATGTTGCGCCACCATCCTGCAAATAGGAGGAAAGATAATAGGTGTCGAGCGCGCCCAAGAGCGATTGGTTACCCACATTAAAGTGTTGAACACCCCGTGCGGGTGGTGTCCCCGATGTGCCAAGGACTTCGATAATGTTTCGTGCGACGGCCTTTGAGAGAGGCAGACTCGGCTCTGACATATTATTGGGCCTTATTCAACGACATCGAAAGTGATGTTTGCATAGTAGGCACCGTCAAGCGCGCTGCTGGGTAGCCAGACACTTTTTGCGGCACTTTCAGCTTGGCTTTTGGTTGCTCCGCCCAAAGCAAAACGTTTCTCTGTACCATCCACAACCGCAATGGGGTTGCTCATCGCTAGGACCATATCGCGCACAAAAAGTGGCCGGTCGTAATCTTTAAAAGTGGAGCGTGAAGGGGCATTCCAGAAACGAGTGTTTTGACGGTTCAACACGATCTGGCTATACGCTTCCGTCAGGCTAACTCGGCCACTAGGCGGTCGTTGACTGCGCTTTTCGATTAACTGCTGCCATGCCGTATATAGCTCAGTGGTGAACCCATCATCAAGCATTCTATCTAAAATGATGCGTTTCTGCGCGTCGTATGCTTTTAAAATGGGGTTGAACGAAAGCGGGATTGGGCGAGTCAGCTCTTCTTTGCCGTAGACCCACTGTGCTTTACGTGTGCCAATGTCGATGTTGAGAACAAGGTCATTAATTGTAAGGCGAGGAGGTTTACCTTCTACCGTTTCGCCCCGCTCTTCGAAGAGATCCTTAAGGTCGCGCGCAAAGTCAAAAGCCAGCGCATCGAGTGCGGTCATGGTATCGTCTCGGAAGGTTGCTAACGCGCCTGCGAAAACGTCATCTTCGAGTAATTCGCTGGCTTGTTCCATTTTTAGCAGAGCTTTTTGCATGGCAAGCGCGTCAGCCTTTTCTTCTGCTGCCAGCTTAGCCGCTTGCTTTAGCGCGCCGGTTGCTGCTTTCAACGCCTTAAACTGAGGGGTAAGGTGATCCTGCGCGGATTGGACGGATGTTAGTAATGTTTCATTCATGTATCATTCTTTGGATAATTGGGTTTGGATAGGTTCAATATACAGATGAATTGGGTAACATTAATTATAGACATATATGTGAGATGGGTCAAGCTAACGGTGATTGAGGGGGGATTTTGGTTTGGCGGAGAAATATTTTTCGGCAGCCTTTACATGATTCGGCTTTGTCACCCCTGAGCAGTCAGGGGTTCAAAGATAGATTGTACGACTAGTTTTGACCAGATCGCATCCATGGACCGTCCGGTCAATTGACGGCAACGATGATTGTTTCTGGCAAACACCGTCAGTGTACTGCTGTCGTAGCTGTGGATTCTTGACTGTTCAGGAATGACAACGGTGCGGCTTTTTGGACGGGTCACATATATTTGGAACACACACCAAATGAAATGCCTTTGAGCCAACCCCTATTTACAAACCCATTCCTTTCCGATATAATGCTAGGGTAGCATATCATCCCCAATATATTCATCTTTAGTAGCTGAGAATTTAGCAGCTGAGAATTGGTCATCAACCAGAAATTGGAGTCTTGTAGATTCTGACGAATGTTTTGATCATTATATTCTGCTCTAGCAGAGAGGCTCTAGCGGAGAACCAACATGGCATTTGCCGCAAGCGGATATCAAGACGCATATAATCAATCGTCACCGCAATCGTTGGGTGCATTCCAAATCGATTCTGTCTTGGGTCAGGGCGGCATGGCAATTGTCTATAAAGCGCGGGGCCGCGATGGGCGCGACGTAGCGCTCAAGGTTCTTTCTGGTGCTATTGCAAATCGCCCTAAAATGCGCGAGATGTTTCAACGCGAATTTCGCACGGTTTATAAGCTAAATCATCCAAACATTGTGCGCGTTTTTGATATTGGCGAAGCGAACGGACAATTCTATATTGCTATGCAGCTTGCCGAAGGCCCCACCCTTGGTGATTTTCTCCAAAAACAGAAGAAGCTGAGTGAAGTGCTCGCAATCGAAATCGCGCGCCAGCTAGCAGACATCCTCAACTACGTTCACGAACAGGGGATCGTCCACCGCGATATCAAACCGAGTAACGTTCTGCTTGATCAGCGCCGCCGCCCGTTGCTCTTTGATTTTGGCACCGCGCTAGATGTAGCCGATCCGATGCCCGATAGCGATAAGGGCGTTTATGGCACGCCCGGGTTTCTTTCCCCAGAACAAATTCTAAGTGGGAATATGGTCGATGGGCGAGCGGATCTCTACTCACTTGGCATTATGCTCTATTTAATGGCAAGTGGACGCAAACCCTTCTACGGAGACCGCGACGATGTGCTTAGCGCACATATCAATGAGCCGCCGCCACCACCCTCCAAATTTGCCAAGTTTTCGCCCGCACTGGAGGAAGTGATTCTCAAATCTATTGAAAAAGATCCGGCAGAGCGCTACCAAACGGGGCAAGAATTTGCACAGGCTTTGACCGGAGTCGAACCAGCCCCCCCACCTCAACCAATCGGTCGGCGCGCCATGCGCTGGCTTGGTATCGATAGTGAAAATACCTAATGGCGTTTAATTGCTGACTGATGGCAGGATCCCATCTGCCTGCCACATTTTGTGCGCTGCCCTTGCATACTCTTCGTGGGTTGCATGCCAATTGTCTATCGCGTCGATTTCGCAGTACTTTAGCCTTGTGCCCTCATGGGATAATTCTAATGAGCCACCTACAATCTCGCAGAGATGAACCACCGCTATCATCGTATGTAGACCGCCGTGCTGATGGGGCAAGCGCGTAAAGACACCCACAAGTCGAGAGATGGTTACATCTAAACCCGTCTCTTCCTTCGTCTCACGTATTGCTGCTTGGCATGGTTTTTCGCCTGCTTCTACCCATCCACAAGGCAAACACCACCCTGTGCCATCTACCCGTTCCATGAGCAGAATTCGTCCTGCCTCATCAAAGATAGCTGCATCAGCACCTACCTTAGGTGTGATCTGTCCCGTCTCCGCTAAAAAATTCTGTTTAATTTCGGTGGAGCTAGTGTCAAGCAGTTCGCTATATTGCTCCGCGCTCAAGTTGAGAATTCGTTTATAACGCTCGCTATCATAGCCGTTATCGGAGTAATATAGGCCATTGCGAGCAACGGCTTGTATTTGATCAAGAAGGGAGAATATGTCCATAGAGATTCCTAAATTCACTCTTTGCCATACTGTCTAAAATCGAGTCAGTTATCGCAGTGCCATCCCAACGTGCAGCGGTAAACGATCCGACCCTAAATCTGGCCCCATCAAGCGGTGATCCGTCTGCCACGCTGGCGAATGCAAACAGAGATCAATCGGGATCCGCAACAGGCTGGGCAACCGCGCCAGCCAGCCTGTCTGCAGTCCGTAGCCTCGCATCGACACTCGCAGCCCCGCGGCGTCTAACTTGCGGATAGGCGTTGACCACGGCGTCGCATTAAAATCACCCACAACAATCAGATCATCATCCTGCCCACGGATCCAATCGGCCAGCGCATCAATCTCAATTGTATGACCTTGCAAGCGATGTTTGCCATTGGGCCGCGTTGCGTGAAAGCCGATCAACGTTACCGTTCGATCCGCAATTCGGACTTTGCTTTTTAGCAATGGGCGCTTTGCCTGTGCGGGTAAGTGAATAATTCCGGCGTCAAGTACTTCGCCGCGCCAATCATTTCGCACAAGCATCGCCGATCCGTGCGTGTTTTCCAGTGGATGTGCGTATACAACCCGATAATCAGCCAGTCGATCTAGCTGTGCCGCGACCAAGGTCGTTAATTCCTGAAGAAAAATGATGTCGTCATGTCGTTGACTTAAGTAGTCTAGCACGCTGACCTTATCTTTATCCACATTGATGTACGTAATGGTAAGCAGCGGGTCACCAGCTGTGGTTGGCATTTTTACAAAAAATGGTGTCAACACAGCTACATTCAACACCAGCGGTAGGTGTACAGCCACATTTTGCGGCAGCCACAAAAGCGCATCCAGCTTTTGCGGTTGAGAGTTTAGCGACATTGCGAGCGCACCTGCTTGCCAATAATGTAATCGTAAAAAATGAAGAGCCACTTGAGGGTGCCGACCGTTCTTATATAGACGATCCATTTGGCAACCGGCTCGAATTTTTAGAGCGGATCAACTCGTAGCGGCTCACTCAATTAATTGTAGCCCCAATCCTCGCGCCAATGTGGTAGAGTCCATAACTTCACGCTCGCTTAACACTTGCGCCAACGCATCCATTGCATGTGCGGGCGCGACATATTGCGTTAACAGACTTACTTCAACACCTGGATAGTTCGCCAGCCACTTCAGCACCGGTTCTGTACAGCATTCCATGTGACTGGGCATCAGCAGGTGCCGCACAATTAAGCGCTTGCCCTCCCCATACAGTCGATCGATACAGCCCGTTACGATACGCCAATAATCGGGCATTCCACCGAGCTGCGCACCGCACTCTTCCCCATTTACTGGTGGCCCAAACTTTAGATCGGGCAGGTAAATATCAATCGCACCATCGAGCAGGTCGAGCGCGTCGTTGGTCAGATAGAAGTTGCTATTGAAAACAGACGGAATCTGTCGCTGGCTGCCCACATAATCGAGCGTTTCAAGAATAAATGGAATGTGTGGTGCGGGATCACCCCCTACAAAGTTGACCGACCGAGCCCCTTCGGCTTGACGCTGCACGATGCGCGCGGCAAGCTGCTGCGGGCTGACGGTCACGCCGTATGTGGGGCGAAAGGCAAACTTGGCCGCTGTACAGAAGGTGCAGGTTGCTGTGCAACCACTAAAGAAGATGGCGTGTGCTGGAGACAGACATGCCTCTTCTCCAATATGGAGCATTTCGCTAGCGATATAACTCTGCTGTCCCACGCGGCAAAACCCGCTGGCGGTCGCACGTTCGACGCCACAGTTGTGCGGGCAAAGATAACAGTCAGTCAGGTGCGATTGAGCGTTGGGTAGACTCAATTTCATCTCCACAACAGATCGAGCGCATTAATTTTGCGTGCAACCAGCACCTGCGGGCCGCTCATTTCGCCTGACATTGTTGATGCTGGTAGTAGCGCTTTCTCTTTTGGCGCTACTGGTTCGGTTGGTTCGTCATCCTCTGAGCGTAAACGGGCAATAAGGTCGGGGCGATCTTCAAGCAGATCGCTATTAAGCAGCGCTCGCCTCAAATTTTCGCCGATTGAATCCAAGTCCGTGCCACCAATAATTCTGTCAACCAAAGAGCCAAATAATTTCTTGCCAGTACCCGTTTGGCTCTGTGATTGTCGCTTCGGGGCAAGGTTGCGCGGGGGTGGACCGTCTATCTCGTTCTGCACTAACACCAGTGCGCCGGTATTGAATGAACCCTCGCCCAAGTAAATTGTGTAATGTAGGTTGGCGGCCATACTCCAGCGATACCCATAGATGAATGGCGCAACGTCTGGATGGGCAGCAATCGGCTCGGCAGCCAAATCGACTACTTTGCCATCCTCGCGAATGGTGGCGCACGTATGGCAGAGATCAATATCATCATCCACACAGTCAGTGCAATAGGCGCAGCGACACAGTCCACACGACTCGGCATGATGGGTGCAGTATGGACGTTCGCAAATACTACAAACCGCATCGCAGATGGCACAGACCGGTTCGCTCCCAATGGCGCAGTGCTTGCTATGTGCCGTGCAAAAGAGATGCCCACAATCGCCTACACGCATTGTGTGGTCGGCGCAGACAACGGCTTGGCAGCTTTGGCACTGATTGCTACAGCTTGCGCAACAGTCCGCGCCGCACTCTTGGCACGCGGTCAATTCGGCAACAAGCGAATCGCACATAGGACAAACCGTGACACAGTCGCGACAGTAAACCTCTTTATCCTGCGGGTTAATAATATAATAGTCTGGGCCGGCACGAGTTCCACAGTCATGACAGATTTCGAGACAATTTTTACAGAACCGTTGACCGCTTTTCTCGCAGGTATCTATCTGCACGCTATATTGCGAACAGCCCAGACACTGTACGGCACAACTTGCGCAGACAAGTGCATGTTCTTCCGTTTGCTCATCCTCGCCGATAGACAGAACGCAGTCCACGCGTAGGTGGCTGCGGCACTGCCGAATACCACACTCGGCACAGTCACTTTGGCAAGTGTGGCAGACAGAATCGCGGCAGGTTGGACACTCGCTAATATGATCGCCACAAGCACGCTCGCCACAGGCCCAACATTCCTTACCGCAGGTGTCGCAATTCTCTTTTTGGCAAACGGAACAAGGCTCCACGCCACAATCAGCGCATAGAATGTCGAGGCAGGTTCCACATTGCTTAATGCACTCGTCGCAAGTCACGTGGCCGTTTCGGTCAATCGCCACATCGGTCGTTTCTTTCTTGCACGCATGGCATGGGGGGCGCTCTATTGTGCCACTATATTGATTGCGCCGCACCCGAACCGCTGTCTCCTTTTTGCCATCAGTTAGGATCAGGTCTGCAACTGCAATCGGCACCTGTATAATGGCATAGCTAAAGAGACGTACCCGCACGCGCAGCCGATGATTTTCAACTTCTTCGCTAATTTTGCGCTGCAAATCGTGTTCAAGCGTACTCCGTTTTTCACCGCTCTGGTCGTGCGAATCGTAGACCTCTTCGATCTGCTGCAAGTAATAGTTGTTTAGCCGATTCAACGCGCGATAGAGTCGCTGTTGGACTTCGACTTCGTGGGCAACACAGCGCACGTCAGCATGGTAGATGGCATATTTGCGCGACGTTTCAGCCAGCCGCGTTAATTCCGTCATAGGGGGTAGCGCGGGTGGTTTAACTGTGCCATCTTCGTCTGTCTCTGGCTCAATTGGTTCGCCATCGCTTAGTAACTGGTCAAGATGAAGGGGATCTGTTTCGGTGGCTTTAGCTGTTTCGCCTACCGTGCCGATAAGAGGATAAAGGGTACCGCTATCATCAATTGCGACGGTCAACATTTCTTCGAACTTGTCATCAGCTCGATAGGTAACATGCCAGTTGTAGATATACAAATTTAATCGCTGCTCTTCCATGTTCAGCTTGGCAATGCTGGTATTAACCGGTCGTATGGCCGCCATCAGCTCTTGACCACCGGTAAAATTGCTAGGCAGTCGCTGCATTGTCAACGCGCTACGTTTATCTAGGTACGTCAACATTTGATCAAAGATACGACTGCCGCGTGCAACTAATTCCACCCCATGTTTCGGCCCACCGGCTTGTACGTTCGTGGGGATATCATCCGCAGCGGAGGCATCAATCTCATCATCCACTTGAGGCTTGCGGGATTGTGGTTGATCCGCAGTTTGTATCGTGGCTGTTTGGTCCTCGGGGCGGGTAGCTTTAGCAAACTCATCCGGTGTAAAAACCAATTCCAATGTCGAATATCCAAACGTGCTGGCAAATTGTGGCGAAAGCGTTACATTGAGCGGCGCGATTTTTTTGCGACCGTTCTTTTGAACTTCTGCGCCAAAAAACTGAAAGAAGTCCTGTGTAAATTTATATATTTCTGATATATGATCTGTATCTTTGTGCATGTTTTTTGGGTCAACTTTGTCAATACTCATTGCGAGTAAGTTAAGGGCTCTACGGTCGTAAATCACGGACTATAAATAAGATGTCTGTGCTCCAAATTGCGCCACTAGCCTAATGATTGCGGACACGAATAGACACAAAGGGAGGCACAATAAACATCAATTAGAGCTAAAACAGCCATCAAATTCAATCACTAATTTTACAGAAAAATCAAAAAAAATAGCAAACAATCGTTTCTAGCCTGTTGTTAATACAAAATCAAACGTTTGTATAAGCTATGTGTAATATATTTTGATAAAATATTTGTTAACGACAATATTTAAATATAAACGCTGCACATATACTACAATTATGATACAATATTTAATATAGCTTATGAGATAAGTATCGATAAAAATCTAAAAATAGAAATCAAAAAAATGTGCTTATATGCTGAGTTCGAACAGCAAAGTAACGACACTCATAGAAAGGTATCTTACTAATGCAGGTGGATATTGCTCAGTTTATAGAGTACCTAACCTCTGAAAAAGATAGTTCAAAGAATACACTTGCAGCATATAGCACAGATCTAACCCAGTTTGTAGATTTTCTCAAAGGTTCAGTATCTAACCAAGGTGATACGATAAAAATAGACTGGTCTACTGTGACAAATGATACAATGCAAGGATATCTAAAATATTTAGAAGGGAATGACTATGCATCATCAACTATTGCTCGAAAAATTGCGGCAGTTAAGAGCTATTTTCATTACGTTATAATGTCGGGTATTTTAGATAATGACCCAACATCTAAACTCAATGCACCAAAGGTTGAAAAAAGTACCCCTCAACTAATTGGGCATAAAGATATTGCTCTTTTGCTTGCCGCCCCTACGAGCAAATACAATCCAACCGCGCAACGCGACAAAGCGCTACTAGAAGTGTTGTATTCGACCGGACTACGCGTAACGGAGTTAATCAATCTTAATGTCGATAAATACAACTCGAACCAAAAGACCATTACATGTGGTATTCGGCATGAACGAACAATTCCCATTCATGTAGATGCCGCCGCTCATTTAGACAAATATATTGCTGATGGGCGTACGAAGTTGTGGAATTCGTCAGACGAGCATGCAATGTTTCTCAATCATCGTGGTCAGCGGTTAACAAGACAGGGCCTGTGGCTCATTATCAAACGATATGCAAAGCAAAGCGGTATCAACAAAAAAATTACACCCCATTCATTACGCCACAGCTTTGCCGCTCATTTACTCGATTCTGGTGTAGAGGTAGAAGACATTCAAACTCGCTTGGGCCATGCAAATCTTAGCACAACGCAAACATATCGTCGAAGTATTAGCGATATGTCTGAAGTTATTGTTGATGGAAAGGTCATCAAAAAATAGATGTCTTAATAATCTGTAGCCGCGATAGAAACACAGAGCAGTATCTTGATGTAATTGTCCAAAATTTTCTATATACATTCAGATAAACAGACACCTTATTTTATAACGAAATAATAGTATTCTAAACAGCCTAAAATTATTCAGGCTGTTTTCTTTTTATCTCTTTTCAGAAACGTTTGGCATACTAACAAATATACTTTATGGCAACACAGGTTGGAGCAAAAATTGAACCATCTCACATAAGGATAAGACATGGACCATATTTTCACACTAGCTGATTATGATGAAGCCGCTACATTTATCCAGAATAAGATACATGCAGACAATCTACCAAAGGTTGGCATGATTCTGGGTAGCGGACTCAGCCCACTGGCCGAACAGATTGAAGATGCCGTTACGATTCCGTATCGCGATATTCCACATTTCCCAGTGAGCACGGTGCATGGGCACGCCGGACGATTGGTTATCGGCAACCTAGCAGGGGTGCAGGTGATTGCGATGCAGGGACGATTCCACTTTTACGAAGGATATTCGATGCAGCAAGTGACTTTTCCAGTGCGAGCGATGTGTCGATTAGGTGTAGAACGTTTAATTGTGACGAATGCGGCGGGTGGCATTAATAAAGCATTTCAAGTTGGCGATATAATGGTAATCGATGATCATTTAAATCTGCTGGGGATGCCCGGCAATAATCCCTTACGCGGCCTAAATTTAGAAGAATTCGGGGTGCGTTTTCCACCAATGAATCGCACCTACACCAAACAATTGCGTACGCTTGTACACGAAGTCGCCACAGGAATTGACATGCAGTTACAGCGTGGTGTTTACGCTGCGTTGGCGGGTCCGAATTTTGAATCACCGGCAGAGATTCGCTATCTAGATATCATTGGTGCGGATGCCGTGGGGATGAGTACGGTTCCAGAAGCAATTGTGGCTCACCATGCAGGAATGGAAGTTCTGGGGATCAGCACGATTACGAATATGTGTATTGATACGTTAGATAGTGATACTGAACCAACGCACGAAGAGGTAAATGAAGCGGGCAAAGTAATTGTGCCACGTTTGGTAAAATTGTTGCGGGCGCTGTTGGAAAGGATGGGGCAAGAGGAGTAGAGATTGGCTAGTCTCCAATTTCTGTCCCCCAATCACTAGTTCCCCACTCGCCGCCCTACGCAAACGTCAGCAGATCATCGACAGCTTTTGTCAGTTCACCGAGCGTCGCGGCGACAACCACGCTATCAGCAATCGGCGCATACTTGAGCATATCACTATCACCGGTTCCCCAAATCATGGGCGGCTCTGGATTGATCCATATTGCGCGGCGGCTGCGACGCGCCATCGTTCGAAAGATCTCTAATTGTGGATTGTTATAGTTGTTGCGCCCATCACCAAGAATTATAAGCGTTGTGCGGCGATCAACTGTGTCCATATAATCACGCTCAAAATCTTGTAGTGCGTAACCCAAATCGGTGCTGTAATAGCCCGGTGGCATCCGCTTTAGCACTTGACCAATGGCTTCATCTGCGGTACGGCCTTCGAAATCGGGCGAGATGTACTCCAAATGATCAATAAACGAAAAAGCGTGCGTCTTTTTCATCAGATCTTGTAGAGAGTGAACAAGGCTCAACATCAATTCGGAGCAGTGACGCATGGAGGTGCTGATGTCACAAATAACCACTAACTTGGGCTTTAACCTGTGGTTTCGGTGTTTGATTTCAAGCGGAACGCCGCCGTGTTTGAGATTGGCGCGTATAGTAGCTTTGGCATCCAGTTGACCGTTTTTAGCACGCTTCTGGCGCAATGCGATCCGGCTGCGCAGTCGATTGGCGAGACGCTGCACCTCTTGGCGTAATTTGTGCATGTCCCTTTCCGAGAGTGCGCCAAAGGGACGATCAAGCAGATTGTCGACGCCTTCCTCGTTTTGATCGGTTGCCATATTTTCGGCAATGCGCTGACCCGCATACTGGTTTAGCTGTTCTTCCACTGCCTCCATGTTGCCCTGTATCAGCTCACGCATCTGTTGCAGTCGATCTTTGCTGGCCCCCATCTGCTGCATTAGCTCCGACACTTGACCGAGCGCATCTCGCACTTCATCAAAACGTAGCGCTTGCATCATGCGTCGCGTCATCCAATTTTGGTAGCGCATGTCGTCGATACGATTTAACCCCACCATTTGGCCAAGCTGCTGTAGCTCTTGCGGCGAAAGTTGCTCCCCCCTCAAGAGCCGCTCCATCATGTCGCGCAGTTGATCCCCAAATTGCCGCAGAAGATCGGCCAAGGCGCTGGCCTCTTCGGGCGACATATCTTCCATTAAATCATTCATGGGTGGGGCATCTGCGCTGTCGAAGAAGTAGGGGAAGAGTTCATCAAAGATGTGAAGATGGTTTAGATCTTTGACGAGCGTTGTGCGCAGGCTCAGTCGAAATGCATCGCGCTGCATAACGCCTAACTCGCGCACGGCAGCAAATGCATCGGCGCTTTCGGCCAAGCTGACGCGTACTCCCCCGGTGCGCAATGCAGCAATAAAGCGAATCATTCGTTCTTCCATGTGATCCCCCGTTTAATTACGCCAGTCACGGAACTGACGCAGGTCGTCATCGTCTACGTCCGCACCTTTGGGCGAGAAATCAACGCGTCGCTTTGCTTTGCGCAGATCGCTTTCATGTTTGAGCAGAACACTGAGCGTGTTTTCGATGGTCTTTTCGTCGAGGCTGTCGGCGTTGAGCGCAACGAGTGAGCGCGCCCAGTCGAGCGTTTCGCTGATGCTGGGCGACTTACGCAGGTCGAGCGTACGCAGTTGCTGCACTAGATCTACCGCCTGCTTGGCAAGTTCTTTCTTTAGCTCTGGCACTTTTAGGTTTACAACGGCTAGTTCTTGTTCGATGGTTGGGTAGCCGATGAAGAGATAGAGACAACGCCGCTTGAGTGCTTCGCTGAGTTCACGCGTGTTGTTGCTGGTGAGGACGACGATGGGTTTATGTTTAGCGACGATAGTGCCAAGTTCGGGTACGCTGACTTGAAAGTCGCTGAGGATTTCGAGCAGAAATGCTTCAAATTCGGCATCGGCGCGATCAATTTCGTCAATGAGTAGAACGGTTGGTTCGTCGCTGAGGATGGATTGCAACAATGGACGCTTGAGCAGAAAGCGCATGGAAAAGAATACGTCTTCTTCGGCGGCGAGGCGGTCGGCTGCTTCTGTCAACCCTTTGGTGTCGCCGAGCGTTTCTTGCAGTTTGTCGCGCAATAATTGGGTATAGAGCAATTGCTTGGCGTACTCCCACTCGTAGAGCGCTTTGGTCTCATCTAGCCCTTCGTAGCATTGCAGCCGGATCAGTTCGCGACCGGTGGCGCTAGCGATTGCTTTGGCTAGCTCGGTTTTGCCTACACCGGCTGGTCCTTCGGTAAGCAGTGGTTTGCCTAGCTGTTGCGCAAGATAAGTAGTCGTGGCAATTTCGTCGTTTGAAATATATTCTTGCTTATTTAGAGCGCTTTTAATTGCACCGGGCGATTCATACAGTTTTGTTGTGGCGGACACAGCAGTTCTCCTCGGATGGACATCGACTATATCGTTGTGGTTCGATTTTTCAGATAGATTTTTCAAATATAGTGTACACCACTTCATGTTTGAGTCATGTCATCTGAATGACACTTCACATCTCGGGCAGGGCAAAAAATATGACTCTGCGGAGCAGGCGTTTTCTAAGGCCCGAAGCTGTTCGACACATCTTCACGGTCTATTTATTTCTCTCCAGCCTTCTATACATATGCGTATCTTAAAGAAGGCGCGCCACGTTTTATAGCTGTATTTGCATATATCTATAGGCTGAGATTGAAACTCGGCGTTTAGCACATAATTCTAAGAGATGAAATTGACCTAATGCCAAGTCCATTGCTCGCTTTTTAGCGGGGGTATCTAGCAATCGACGCTATGGTTTTTGCATTCCTTTAATTGCTAATTGTAACATCCACAGGGTGAAATTCAGTTAGGCTATTATGCAGATTTACAGATCTCCAAACCAATCCACATGTTCAAAATGTTAATCCAGAAGAGGAAAAATTGATGAGTTATCACGAGCTTTTTAGGTTTTCGAGTAGGAGAAGCAGGCCGATTGCGACCGCTATTCAGGCGTTCTCTATTGCATTGTTGTTAACAGTTTTTGTGGTTGCCAGCGCACGGGCGCAATCCACTATTATAAGCACATATGATAATGGGTTACCGATTGGTGTTTTTGCATTTGATGGCGATACAAATACGGTGGCAGTGACGACGACTGTGGCTGCAATTGACTCACCACTAGCAGTCCCCAATCAGAAAAGTGAACAAAATGGGCTGCTTGCTGTTACATATAGTATTGCTGATTTTGGCGGCGTTACACATGGCTTCGAAGCAGCAAGAAATTGGTCGAGCAAAGCGGGGTTAAGTTTTTGGTTCCGCGGGACGGGCTCTGGTTTGCGTTATCAGATCGAGGTTTTCGACAATCGCTCCGATCCAGCGCTAGATACGGCTGAACGTTTTGAGTATCGCTTTACAGATAGAGTTGATGCTTGGCAGAACTTTACGATTCCATTTTCGGCCTTTCAACGCGCAACAGATTACCAACCAGAGGGTGCGCCAAATGATGGATTAAATCTGACCAGCGTGTGGGGCTATAGTTTTGTTTTGCCTCAAGGTAGCGATGCTGTGTTTATAGATTCGATGGCCCTAACCGATGATATTGTGTTGGCCGATTATGAAAATGGCGAACCAACCGGAAACTTCATCTATAATGGGCCAGCCAGCACGATTGAAGCCGACATTGTTTCGATTAACCGCAATTCGCCACTTGCTATGGGTGATCAGATTGGCAGCAATGATGTATTAAAGTTAGAGATTGATGTGCAAGATTATGGTGGTATCGGGCGCACCTTTGAACCAACGGCAGAAGATTGGCGGCCATACCAAGGGATGGGTTTCTGGTTTTATGGCAGCAATTCTGGTGAGCGGATTCAGGTTGAACTATACGACAACCGAATAGCTGGTTCAACAGAATCGGAGCGGTACGAATATCGCTTTAATGATGATTTTCGCGGCTGGCGAGCGTTTCGCGTTCCCTTCTCGTCATTTGTTCGTTCGACAGATTTTCAACCTGAAGGTGTGCCGGATGATGGGCTAACGTTAGCCGAAGTTTGGGGATATGACATTGTCGTTCCACCTACCGCGGCAACTCTATTTTTCGATAATTTTGCTTTGCTTGCGAATGTGCCCGACGAGGTGGATAACAACAGCGGTATAGTAATTGAATTTAACGCTGATTTTCCTGACGGCTACTATGACTTTGAAGGCCCAAACAGTACCTTAGAAATTACGACAACGGTTGCGTCTGTAGGTAGTGCGCTTGAAGTACCGGGCCAGAATATAGACATTCCTGTCCTATCTGTTGATTATAATGTTAGCGATTATGCTGGCTTTGCTATTGCGCCTAATTCGAATCCAAAAGATTGGCGGGGGCATACAGGTGTCGGATTTTGGTTCTACGGCAGTAGTTCTGGCGGCACTTTTCAAGTAGAAATTTTCGACAACCGAACGGATATGTCAACAGATACCTCGGAACGTTTTGAGTATCGTTTTGTGGATGATTTTAGCGGCTGGCGCAGAATAAACATTGCATTTGATGATTTCTTCCGTTCTACGGATTTTCAGCCAGTTGGCGCGCCAGATGATGGATTGAATTTGAACGAGGTTTGGGGATATGGGTTTATCCTTCCGCCCGCAATCGGGCGAGTCTATATTAGCGAGTTAAGTATTATTGACGAAGCAGCGGTTGAGACGTTTAATCGAGAAACTTTGCCCTCAGGCTATTATCAATTTAGCGACGAGGCTAGCGCCACCACGGGCGCTTTGCTTGCAATTGCTTCTGATGATCCGAATGCGCGGCCCTTCCAAGAGCCAAGTGAGACAGTTTTGGCTATCGACTTTAATGTCGAGAGCTATGGTGGCGTTGCGGTGCAGTATCCAGGTGGCCCGCAAGATTGGAGCCGCTACGACGGAATTAGCTTTTGGCTGCGCGGCAATAACCAAGGTGATACGATTCCATTTAAGCTCTTTGACAATCGTAGTGATCCAGCGGTTGATGATGCCGAGCGTTACGAGTATCGATTTAAGGATCATGGGCCTACGTGGCGGCTGGTCCGACTTCACTTTGCCGATTTTGTGCGAGTGGAAAATTCGCAACCACCAACAGCGCCAAATGACGGGTTGAATTTAACTGAATCGTGGGGGTTCGAATTAGGGATGCCCAAATCTACTGGTACAATTCTGTTCGATCAGGTCTCTGTTTTTAATGGTAATGGAGAATTAGGGTTTGAAGTAAAATCGAGTATTCTTCTACCCTTTGTTAGTCGATAAGCTTGAAATAGTAGCGCAATTTACTAGAAATACTTGGCCTTTTTGAGTGAATTCGGATAGAATACGGTCATTGTAAATCCATTTTTATACTGAGCACAGCCAGAAATGGAACAAGCGCTATGCCATCTTTGGCTGTGCGGTATAATGTTGTATGGCTTAACAGAGCAACGTTACAGAAGGCAATCACTCGATGAACCAAGGTAGTAAATATTATCCACTTTATAAATATCTATATGATCATGATGCTGATGAGATTGTCATGACATTTAGCGAAATTGAGGCGCTAATTGATCGAGCGTTAGCAACATCCGCTCGTACGCGCCGGGCATGGTGGAGTAATCGCGGTCGTGGAGCCGTTCAGGCTGCCGCGTGGATGGCAGCAGGCTATCATGTAGAAGAGCTTAATCTTGACGCGGAAGAGGTTACATTCCGCAAGCCGGGGCAGATATATCACGTGGATCGAGATGGTGATACAGTGCTTTGGAATGCGACGATGATTAAAGCATTGCGCTACCATTTAAAATTTTCTCAGGCAGAGTTGGCAGATCAACTGGGTATGCGACAGCAAACCATTAGCGATTGGGAAATAGGCTCGTACATTCCTAGACGCTCAAATTCGAAATATTTAACAATGTTTGCAGACAGAGCCAATTTTACATATGATACAACCAGCAAAAAGAGCAAAAGCGATGATGATGACAACGATGATAATGAGCTAGAACTTTAATTTGTTGTTACTCAAATAAAATTGGCTCTTCGGGATCTCATATGGTTGACATTGAAACCACCCGTAGTGGATCTCCCGTGTCGAGTGCGACGCACTCGACACGGGAGATCCAATTGAACCATAAAATCAACTGGTTCTGTCAGAATCGGTAAGGTACCCAGATGTACAAAAACGGATGCTGCTACGTTTACAGATACAAGCGGGTTTTTGTGGTCGATTTTCAGCATGAATAGGTAGATTATTTAGACGAACTTGCATTCTGCTACTCGGACTGCTTAGGGCTGTCTAGCAAGTGAGTTGGACCAGCAGCATCTGTTTGTATCTTAATCCGTTGTCGTAACCGTCTTCCACCAAATCCGACAGAACCAGAAGATTAAATATAGTTCTTCAAAAAATCAGATAGTTACTTGTAAAACGGATCATTCGTGATCCGTTTTTTTTTTGTTAATTTATTTGTTAAATAGTAACTATCGAGATTAGTCTCGGTTGAATGCCCACCGCTAACGTTATAGTAGTTTTTAGACGTGTTTAAAACAAACCGGGTTGTGTCGAGTGTGCTGTGCTCTGTCAATCAGCAGAGATTTAGTTGACCACAAAATGCTCCAAACCCAAATTGACAAAATAAACGCTTTAGGATAAAGTAATCCACGATAGCGTGTAAAATAACTATCCAAACAAGCTAAACTCTCACATATTTAAGGCACATATCCACAGGAGATAATTAAAATGAGCACGTATGATTTTCCACAACTTATAAAGCATTGGGGCATGGAGTCTATAACAAGTGAACAGGCAATCGGGCAAATATTATTACATATTCAATCTTTGCGTGAACGAGTTAATATTTTAGAAAAATTAGCGCCAACGGTTGATCAAAGTGATATGGTTCGTGCCGATTTGATTGATGATACGACTAATGATGTAGGTATAGAGAAGGTGGGAGAAGAGGAAAAATCTGACGATGCAGAGATCGAGGGACAATAGAAGAGAGTCAAACTGGATTCAATAGAAGATAAAAAGAAGATTGCGCTAAAGTCGCAATCTTCTTTTTATTAATAGTAATACATTTTTCCTTTCTTTTTGCGCTTTGAGCCTTTCTTCATTAATTGCAAGAAGCCAAAAAGTATAAAGGAGAGCGACATAATGATAAACATGCCCCAAAAAAGCTGATTTACTGCTGCGCCAGCTATAATTCCTGCGGGGTCTATCATACGAAGAACGATCATCACGACGACAATCAAGAGAGAGGGAATCAGGAGACCAAGAGAGAGCCTCTCTGTAAAGCTGAACCCTTTGGACGCCATATGTCGTAAAAAGTACCAAGCGAGACCGATGAGAGAAACGGATGCGAGGATCAGTGCAATCCAGAAGATGATGCTGAAAATTGTACTAAATGAGCCGGTAATTAAAGCTGGACGAATAATGTTTAACAGAACAAGAAGTATGACTATCATAGCAGATGGCATGAATGTGCCAAGTAATATTTTTGGACTGTCTTGACTTTCTTTTTGTGTACTCATAGAAATATCCCGTTGTTTACCTTCCCTTTTGTCGAAAAGTGATTTTATTTTTTAGCGTTCTACTATTTTCTTTTCATTCGTGGAGTATTAGCCGTTTATGAAAACAGGCTGTAAGAGCCGCCTGCAACGCCCAACACGTATAGACAAAGTACTTCACGAAAACAGAACACAAAACATAAATTGTGCAGATTCTTTTTTAGAAAAAAGTCGTAATTTAATTGTAATTGAACTCTAGTGTAGCAAATGTTTCAGTTCGTTAACAAACTAATTTGTTTTTCAAAAAAGTGGTTGAGTAGCGCCGATTGTTGGAGCATATCGCAACCAAATGGACGAGTTGTCGCTACTTATTGATAAGATATTCAGTACCAAACAAATAATCGCTGCGGTTACATATAGCGCTCTGTGATCCACTCCACTTAAGCCAAAGAAAGGGGCGTTGTCGATATCAGATCGACAACGCCCCTTTCTTTGCACTGTATGAGGATGAATTCAATCCATATGATACAGTTTATGGTACGGTCGAGAGGTTCTACTACGACTCATACTCCCATACCGACATTGAAATTGTCACACTGGAGACAACTTTGTTTCTTGTGCTGATGTCTTAAGCAATGCGGTTACGGACAAGCTGAGGCGTCACATCGATAAAGTTTAGTTGAGGATTGTCGAGCAACATGATTAGTCCATTGGCGGGCACCACCGCCTGAACGGTGAGATACCTGTGTACATCAACTGCGAGTTCAAGCATCATTCGTATGCCAACACGTAGGGGTGGATGATCATCCACCAGCAACACTTAATCGGTTTAGAAGCGATTAGATTAGTCATGCATCTAATTTACTGGATTGTCCATTGCCTCCCTAAATCGACTTGCAATATTGAGCACCCTGTTAGATCTGCCAGTATGAATACTGGTAAAAGACGCAAAATAAGACTGGCAGATCTACCATGATGCCAAGAGCAGAACGCTGATATACTGTAAAGAATTATGAAATCCATATTAGTGAAAATAGTGCTGCCTATCATCCTTCTCACATCTATCGGATACGCAATTGCGCGGTGGACAAGTTCTCCGCACGATGCTGCTAACCAAGCATTTGTGGGTGTCGAACTCCATTTTTATCAAGCACACCAAAGCTCGTCAAAATTGGGGCAGCTTATTCCCTATTCGCTCGACACAGATCCTGCACATGATGTTGAGTCGGTACAGCAATATGGTTATATCCCACTACGCAGAAATTGGTGGGGAGGTTGGCAAAGAGGCAGTCGCGTAGCGTGCAGCCGTTCTGCCTTTCCATTGGGTGCGCTTACAATCTACCCCCATCTTGTTTGGAACGCTTATGGATACGACCATATGGAGACAAATTCAGTAATCTGCGGCAGTACATCAAGCAAAAATATCAGCGCGATTGAAGCTGTATGGAGTGATGGGAGAGTTACCCGACAGAAAGTAGCTGACCTGTTTTTTGTCTTCTCGCGAATGGGCCGTCACGGATTGTGCAAAATGCGCATTATTCATTCCGACGGTGAGCAGATTAGTTATGAATCCACCTCTTTTCGAGCATTCGAAACAAGAGGGACAGAAACAAATTTACTTGGGTGCGATCAATCTAAAGCTCACGAAAAATAGCCCGCAGAATTCATTCCTAGCTACCCCCATAATTCCTCAAAAAACCGCAAAAACTTCATAACCAGTAGTGCAAAAGACGGATCTGGTTTTCATTGTTTGGATGGACAAAGGTGACTAATGGCACATTCGGCGCAACGTGGTTTACGGGCATCGCAGATTCGCCGCCCGTGGAAGATCAGCAGATGTGATAGCTGTACCCAATCAGATTGTTCGGTTAGCGCGATCAGGTCGCGTTCGATCTTTTCTGGCGCTTGCTGCTTGGTTAATTTCAAGCGATTAGCCAAACGCTTGACGTGCGTATCGACAACAACTCCCTGTGGCGTTTTGAACCAATCGCCCAGCACAACATTGGCTGTTTTACGCGCTACGCCGTTCAACGTTAGCAGATCGTCCATATTGTCTGGCACTTCGCCACCAAAATTATGCACTATTTTTCTACACGTCTCTTGAATATTTTTCGCCTTATTGCGATAGAAACCGGTGGATCGAATCGCTTCTTCTAGCTCTGTAATATCCGCTTCGGCAAAAGCTACTGCATTGGGATACATGGTAAAAAGATCGGGCGTTACTTTGTTAACGCGCACGTCCGTACATTGTGCCGACAGAATTGTTGCAATCAATAACTCTAATCCATTGCGAAAATTCAGCGCGCACTCTGCATCCGGGTGTTCTTGACGTAGGATACGCATGATTTCGGGCATGCGCTTTTTCTTTGCGGATCGAGCGGTTAGGGTCTCTGACATAGTTATTTGGGGTTGGGAATTAGAGAGTGGGAATTAGAGAGTGGAAAAAGGGACTAGATGATGGCGCGACCATTCTCCGGCGCCCTAACCCTCGATCCCTCTATTATGACAACGGCATCTTCGGCTGTGCGCGGATGCGATAGTCCGAATCATCAATGCGCTGCCATGGATAGTGAATAAAATCTTCTGTGGTTTCAGCGTAAAAGTCTGGATCATCCTCAGGGAAAAGATTGCGCGATTCTTTCCAGTGCAGTACCGCCACCTCGGGGAAACCGTCCGCTGTTTCCACGCGACCCTTAACGGCCATAATCGTGCGCCCCTGTGACCACAAGTTATCGACAATTAAGATCTTGCGGCCCTCCAGTTGATCGTCTGACGGGAAATGAACAAAGCGCGGCCAGCCAAATTTTGTGCGGTTGCTTGGATCTTCGGGAAATAAGACAGACGCGGTCAAAACATTGTGCATACCCAGTGCTTCAGCAATCATGCCACCAGGAATAATGCCACCGCGTGCCACACATAAAATGGCGTCGTATGGCGTGTTTAATTTAAAAGTAAGCGTTGTGATCAGGTCTTCAACATCTCTCCAACCCAAATAAATCCGTTTCATTATGACAGTGTCCTCAGCTAATCATCTGTGGATAAGGTACCCGTCGGTAGCGCAGAGAGTGCGCCAATTTGTACGGGGCGATCTGTTATTATTGGTGGCGACAGCAAATTGGGGCCAGCGACCAGCTTAATTATATTGTCTTTTGGAGAAATCACGTAATAATCGAATGCGGTGTAGACACACGATACGCTCAGCTTCCTATCCTTCTAGATTAGAATACGACTCAAGCACCGGCTCGTACCGACAGCGACAGCCATAAATGGATTCACATTCGCGGTGAGGCAACTCTGGCACGCGGTTCACTAAAAATTGTTGCCCCAACGACTCGCGACAATGGTCGCACGTATGATCATCATTTGGCCCAAGCACCTCGATCCGCCGCACGTGATCCCCGCCATTACAGCGTTGCCACGTCTCTTGATTGTCTACATAAAGTGCAAGCTGATAGGCACGCCAGTAGGCCGTCTCGACCACATCCAATGCAGGGTTGTTGCCTACTAGCTCCTGCTGCACCGCGCTCGGGATATCTGCTTGTGGCAGTCGCCAATATGCGCCCCACATATGCTGCTCGGCTGCGTAAAGTTTTAACCAGTCGACGGTTTCGCTGCTGTATCCTTCTAGTAGCCAATGATCCAAATAGAGGATGCGCCGCGTGAGCGAACTGTGGCTCATCTGTGGTTCGGGGCCAGACCACGCCACGGTGCCAAGCGGCTGGCGCGATTCGTACTTGCGTCGAATATCGAGCGCTTCGCCCGCATCGCGTGCAGCCAGCGCATTGCGCACTAGCGGCATGACTTCGGCTTTCTCGCGCGCTAGTCGATCTGTGTAAAGTTCGACAAATCGTTCACCTGCCTCGGTCACTTTGTAACCACCCGAATGTGCTTCTAGCCAGCCCTCTTTTTGCAGAAAGTTTAGCGTTTCGTCATATCCACTTGGCAACGAACGGCTCCAGTGCTGCTGCCTAAGTGAATCATGAGCAGGTTGTGCCTCTTGAAAAAGCGAAAGCAGCTCGATTTGAGCAAATTCCTTTTTTTCAGTGGAAAGAGCTAGTGCTTCGCCATCTACGGTTTTTGCACCAAATAAATTCCTCAAAAAACTCATAGTATAAGATGTCCACGATGCGGTGTTGGGCTAATCCAGAAAAATAATTACACGTATTTGGTCGATTTTCTGGATTAGCCTGCGTCCATACCGCATATTTTATTTTTTGGAATGGCCTTAATCTAAAGAATAGCAATTAGCTGATATTGTAGCACACCGTTCTATTCTGCCTAAGAAATAAGGCGTATCACTACAGCGGCGAAGCTCTGTTTTAACAGTTTGATTCGGTGACCGGTGGACCGTTGGGGATATTCTAAAGGAACGACCTTGGAATGAAGTATTTTGTGAGGAGAGTGCGAAATCAAGGTTAAGCTATCCTGCATGATTTGATTTTTTTTCCCCTGCCCTCAATACAAACAACGGAGCACTTGAAGAGCCGCATCTGGCGTTATACGAAATTGTTTGGGCATAACTCGTGTGCGTCGCTCTGGTTTGCAATTTTAGGGACCTCGCTCTCACAGAGACCAGTGCGACGCACACTTTCTAGCAGAACAGATGAGATTAGCGTGCGTTGCATTGATCAGGGAATGTACCGAATATTCGAGATCGTTTGGTCAAAGCGTCGCACGCGAGTCTAACCTACAACTGTATGGTTCCACATCGATGTTTACAGGCTATAGCGGATACCAACAGGAGACCCGCATAACCCCTAGTTTTTAGGCCTGATATTATACTAACTTCAATAGCGTTAAGTGATTTCAATGTCAAGAGCCTGACACCCGAGAGGCCAGATATGCCTACAATGAAACAGTAGTTTTCGGACAACGGTTAATATTAGGTATAATGTTTACAAAAGTGAAGTCAACATAAGGATTTCGCTTCATAGGACTATTCCAGAAAATAAAATATTACGAGTATAGCCGTAGCAAAACCAGAAAAACCGCTGTATCGCGTATAGTCTATTTTCTAGTTTAGCCGAAATCTTCGTAGCGCATAAATCCAGTGCGTACAAACAATGTACCCCCTCGCAAAATTGTTTCTGATTCTTTTGACTGATGCTCTACTCCATCTGTCTAAAGTCCAAAGTTCTACACATTTAGGAGAATAAAACATATGAAATCACAAAGCTGGTCTAAACTTCTAGTGGCCATCTCGCTTATCTCAGTGCTCATCCTATCTGCCTGCCAGACAATCGGTGCCCCAACCGAGGGCGACAGCATGGATAGTGGTGATATGGCAATGGGCGGCGACATGAAAATTGGTCTCGTGACTGATGTCGGTCGCGTCAATGACCGCAGCTTCAACCAATCTGCATGGGAAGGTGTGCTAGAGGCGTGCGAAGCGCTTGGCCTAAGCGTAGATGATGATTGTAAGTTCATCGAAACGCAGGATCCAAAAGATTACGCAGACAACATGCAGCAGTTTATCGACAATGACTATAATGTAATTGTCTCGGTTGGCTTTTCATTAGGCGAAGCAACAGCCGTTGCCGCAGAAGAAAATCCAGACATCTTCTTCGTTGGCGTTGACCAATTCCAAGGAGAGGCCATGCCAAATGTTGCAGGGCTTATCTTTAACGAGGATCGCTCTGGCTTCTTGGCTGGCGCATTGGCTGCATACCTAACCGAAAGTGATTCGGTAGCGGCTGTACTGGGTACGGATCTGGTACCGCCAGTTGTGGCATTTGGCGAAGGCTTCATCGCTGGTGCGCAGTACATCAAGCCTGACATTAATGTGAGTACAACCTACCATCCTGGTGAACTGGCACAAGCATTTATCGATCCAGAATGGGGCGCAAACACAGCTAAACAGGCGATCGATCAGGGTGCAGACGTCATCTTTGGTGCTGGTGGCCTGACGGGCAACGGTGCATTGCAAGAAGTTGCCACAAATGAAGGAATTTACTGTATCGGTGTCGATACGGATCAATGGGAAACATTGCCCGCTGCACATCCGTGTTTAGTTTCGAGCGCGATGAAGCTGATTACACCAGGCGTTGTCGATTTGATCATGACTTATAGCGAAGGCTCAATGACGAGCGGCAATTACTTTGGTGGCTCAGCGCTGGCTCCATTCCACGATTTTGACAGCGAAATTCCAGACGATGTCAAGGAATCTCTGGCGACAATCAAGAGCGGTTTAGAAGATGGCACGCTGACAACTGGTTATGGTCAGTAGAGCGTGGTGAACAGTAGATAGTAAGCAGTAAATAGTGAACAGTAATTGAGCGGGAGGTGCATGAAATTGTGCCTCCCGCTTTTCATAACGAGAATAGTTCCGTAATGTAATTTTTTGTAACTCCAGATGGGAGATACACGCTTGAAACGTTTTCTCAATGCATTGCTCATCCCAATATTATCGCTTATTGCGGCGCTGCTTATCGGAGCCATCGTCATGTTTGTCTTTGGCGATAATCCGCTAGAAGCATACAGTGGCCTGTTTCTTGGTGCATTTGGCGATGCCCGTGCATGGTCGCGTACGCTCATCAAAGTGACGCCGCTAATTCTAACAGGGTTGTCTGTTGCCGTGGCCTTTAAGGCTGGACTTTTCAACATTGGTGCGTCGGGTCAATTTATAATCGGCACAGTCTCTGCGGTGGCTGTCGGCGTTCATTTTGAAGGGCTGCCCATGTTGATCCACCTGCCGCTGGCGCTGCTGGCTGGCATCACCGGTGGCGCACTTTGGGGCGCAATTCCCGGTCTGCTCAAAGTAACCACCGGTGCGCATGAAGTAATCGTGACGATCATGCTCAACTACATTGCTGCACTCTTCGCCGGGTGGACAGTTTACGCGGGTGGTGCGCAAGGTCAAACGCCTGGCCCGCTGTGGGATCCAACCGCCGGACCCATCTCGGAAACGGCAGATGTGCTAGCCAGCGCGCAGCTTCCTATGCTCACCGATCGACTGCACCTTGGTGTGATTCTCGCCCCCTTGGTCGCACTATTTATTTGGTGGATCATCTATAAAACCACGCGCGGTTTCGAGATCCGCACGGTGGGGCAAAACTTCAGGGCCGCACGCTACGCTGGTATTGCCGTCAACTGGACGATTGTGGGCACCATGGCGCTTTCGGGTGCGCTGGCTGGGCTGGCGGGAACGATTGAGACTTTAGGGCTCAATCACAAATTTGCGCCCGAGTTCAGCGGCTCGGTTGGCTTCGACGGGATCACCGTTGCGCTGCTGGGGCAAACGCACCCCATTGGCGTCATGCTGGCGGCATTTATGTTTGGCGCGCTGGATGCCGGTTCTGCAAAGATGCAGTTCGAATCGGGCGTCTCTGCCGACATCATTCAGGTGATTCAGGGGCTGGTTCTGGTCTTTGTGGCTGCACCAATGCTCGTACGCTGGATTGTATGGCGAGGAAATAAAGATGAGGACTTTATCAAGCAGCCCACCTTTAGCGCAGGCTGGGGGGGAGACTGATGAAAGCAGGACGACTAGGCTCGATGATCGCCATTTTCTTTGTGCTTCTTCTCCTGGGCATGGCAGTTTTTGTCAATACGCCTATGCTCGAAACCACTATCGCAAGCGAAGGCACACAAAAGTGGTTGCGCATTCTCTTTAGCGTTAGCGTACTCAATTTTACATTGCGCGCCGCAGTGCCTTTGATCCTCGGTGCGCTGAGCGGGATTCTCTGCGAACGGTCGGGCATTATCAACATTGGGATCGAAGGTATGATGCTGGCCGGTGCTTTTGCAGGCTTTACGGCCAAAGTTGCCACCAACGATCTGCCACTTCTGATTAGCTTGATGATCGGCGTGCTGGCCGCAGTGCTGGTCGGCGGGTTCATGGGGTGGCTGCACGCGCTCTTCTCGATCCGCTTTCGTATGGATCAGATTATCTCTGGCACGGTGATCATTATCCTGGCGGCGGGTTTGACATCCTATCTCTTTAATCCCGATTCAAATGCCGAGGGCAAATTTGGTCCGATCCGCATCCCGGTATTGGCCGATATTCCGGTCATTGGCGATGTACTTTTTGATAATCCGCCCATTACATTTTCGGCCCTAATTTTGGTGGTTGTGGTGCATGTTGCGCTCTTTCATACCCGCTGGGGCTTGCGCACGCGGGCAGTGGGCGAACATCCGTCAGCGGCGGATACAGTCGGCATTAACGTCAATCGCTATCGCTACGTCAACACGATTATTGGCGGCATGTTGGCTGGCCTAGCTGGCGGCTTTTTGGTGCTAGAAGGAGTGGGTCAATTCCAAGAGGGCATGACCGCCGGTCGCGGCTTTATCTCGCTGGCCGCCGTCATCTTTGGCAACTGGAATCCATTTGGTGCGCTGGCGGCAGCATTGCTCTTTGGCTACACGCAAGCGTTGAACAACTCGCTGCTGATGGCCGACGCCGCCACGATCCCGCGCCAGTTTGTGAGCATGTTGCCCTACGTGGTGACAATTATCGCGGTGGCTGGGCTGGTCGGGCGCGTGCGTCCACCCGCGGCTGGTGGGAAGTTGTATGAGACTGAGGGACATTAATCAATAATTTGGTGGCAAATAAACCATGGATTCTGCAGATTTATTCAGAAAATTAAAAAATGATAGTCGGAACTGGAAGACAGAGGCCGAAGTACGTAGCGATTGGTTAAGACGCCTTCGAAATGAACTTGATATTCGGTTTGAAATCGAACAAGATCGAAATGATGCAACATACAATCAGGTTATTATTGAATTCAAAAATAAAGGCCTATTCAATGGTTTAGCTACCTCCCCCAAATTTAAGGAAGCGGTTTTTGACAGATTAAAGCCATATATACAATCTAAAGCGAAGAAGGAAGGGCTGGACGTTTCAGCATATACAGGTATTGCAACAGATGGTGAGCATATTGCCTTTTGTTACATGCAAGGCGATGATATCCTAGCGCAAGCCCTTATGCCATTCAGCGAAGTATCAATTCACAAAGTGGTGCTTGCGCTACAACAGAATTCTCGACGTGCCCTAACTACTCAGAACCTCATTGCAGACTTGGGGCATACGTCTGACTCGGGCGCAATGTTAATGGGCGCATTATCAAAAGGATTGGCAGCAGATCTGAGCAATCCGAATAATACGAAAGCTAAGATGCTATTTGAGGAATGGCGAACGTTGTTTGGACAAGTAGCTAACCTAACTGCATCTCAAACTACAGAAATCCATAATACATTGCGTTTTGCGCCACCTAACGTGGACGTTGATGACCGAATACCAAGCATATTATACGTTATTCATACTTATAACGCATTGATCATGAAGTTGCTTGGTGCCGAAATTGTTTCTCAATTTGAAGGATTAACACAATACAAATATTTCTGTGAACACACGGCAACGCAAGATGATAAAAATCTTCTAAACATTCTACAAAATGATATTGAGAGGAGTCATCTTTTTGAGAATGTCGGTATCCGCGGGTTTGTGGGTGAAGCCATCTTTTCATGGTATCTAGAAATTGGTGCGTCTAATTTATCTGAGTTAACGACTGCTCTCAGAAATATGCTAATCCAGATCTCCCTCTTCCGCATGGATGATCTGGCATCGACCCGTTCGAGAGATGTATTAAAAGGGTTTTATCAGTCACTAGTTCCTGATACTCTTCGCAAAAGTTTGGGCGAATTTTATACACCCGACTGGCTAGTAAAAATCACGGCTGATAAAGCTCAAGTCGATAATTGGCTTGAGCAAAAAGTTTTGGATCCTACGTGCGGTTCAGGTTCATTTATTGTTGAAGTGATTCTAAGAAAAAGATTAGAAGCCGAAGCTCAAGGCTGGACTGCAGAAAAGACACTAAAACATCTGCTAGAAAACGTATGGGGATTTGATCTTAACCCTCTTGCAGTTCAGGCTGCAAGAGTCAATTTTTTAATCGCCATATCAGATTTATTTACTCCATCATCCAGTGAAGAGATCGAATTGCCAATCCTCTTAGCTGACTCGGTTTACTCACCTGCAAGTGATCCGAATAGCGATGATGATACCGTCGTCTATCAGATTGGGAGTATACATGCAAATTTATCGATCTCTCTCCCTAGAGAATTAGCATTCGATCGTAGAAGACTAGAATTTGTTTTTAGCCAAATGGAAGAGGCAATCGAACGGAACCAAGATTTCAGCAAAATCGGTAAGAGGTTATTGAAGCAGGGCTTGGTCACACCAGATAAATGGTCAGAATGGGAAGACACATTAGCTAAAACATATGAACAAGTGGCAGATCTTCATAAAAGAAATTGGAATGGAATATGGTTTCGTATTATCAAAAACTTTTTTTGGTCTGCCACTACGGGTCGATTCGGTCTTGTCTTAGGAAATCCACCGTGGGTTCGTTGGTCAGCATTGCCTGATATCTACAAAGAAAGAATTAAACCAACCTGCGAGCAGTACAAAATATTTTCTGACACGCCATTCCATGGCGGTAACGAATTAGATATCTCAGGTATGCTTACCTATACTGTTGCTGACAAATGGTTATCTGATAATGGAAAACTAATATTTGTCATTACTCAAACACATTTTCAATCTCCTTCTTCACAAGGTTTTCGAAGTTTCGCAATTGACGATAAGTATTTACTACAACCTCTTGAAATTGATGACCTAAAAGGGCTAAAACCTTTCTCTGATGCAACAAACCGCACAGCCATCGCTGCTTTTCAAAAGGTTCGTGCCTCATCTGCTGTCTATCCTGTTCCGTACAAAATTTGGAGCAATAAGCACGGATATTCTCGAATAATACCAGAAGAGCTGTCTAAAGAAGAAGTGCTAGACCGAGTTGTTATAATTTCCCAAGAAGCGAATCCAGTTGATGAAGCACGCTCACCTTGGATCATCATGTCACAAGAACAATTTAGACGTGTTGAAGTGATTCGAGGTTCATCTGAGTGGATTCAAGGTCGGAAAGGTGTTACAGCCGACTTAAATGGTCTCTATATGGTTAATCTGCTTGACTACGATAAAGAGAGAAAACGGGTACTAATTGAGACTCGTCCCGATGCAGGGCGTAAAACTAAACAGCTGGTAGCAAAAAAATATTGGATAGAGTCAGATTTGTTATATCCTTTGCTAAAAGGGGCATCAGATTTTTCAGCATGTTACATTCAACAAAAGAATGACCTGTATATCATTGTTCCCAATCGCGGCATTACCAAGCATTATTTAGAGCAAGCAGAAGAAAAAATCGAATATTCACTTGAAAATACGCGAAAGTATTTCCTCGATTATGAAGCTCTATTATTAGAAAGATCAACATATAAAGCTCGTCTCGCAAAATACCCGTTCTATATGATTTACAATGTTGGGGCGTATACATTTTCTCCATATAAAGTAGTATGGGCTGAGCAGTCAAGACGATTTCGGGCAGCAGTTGTTACGGGTAAAGAAATGCCAGTCAATGGGTATCGCGTTTATGTGCCGGATCACAAGTTATATTTTGTTGATTTTGAAGACAAAAATAGTGCATATTACCTTTGCGGTTTACTCAATGCGCCGCTTGTGCAAGACTTTGTTCAAAGCCATACAATAAGTATTCAGGTTAGCAACATATTTAAACACATGAATCTTCCTGAATTTGATACTAAAAGTCCAACACATCAACAGCTCTGTAAGCTGACCGAACAGGCACATAGTGAACACGATGAGGCAGCTCGTACTCACTTGGTTGAACAGATAGGTAGACTAGCTGAAAATATTATTGAAGGTTGAATCGATTGTGAATAAGCAACCAGTCCTACAAACCAAAAACATCACCAAACGTTTCCCCGGCGTGATCGCCAATGCCGACGTCAACCTCACCCTCTACGAAGGTGAGATCCTTGCGCTGTTGGGCGAAAATGGCGCGGGCAAGTCCACGCTGATGAACATGATCTATGGGCTATACCAGCCGACCGAGGGCGAGATTTTGGTCAAGGGCGACACCGCTGCCATGGGATCCCCACGCGACGCCATCGACCTTGGGATCGGCATGGTCCACCAGCATTTTCAGCTTGTGCCCGTGATGACCGTGGCCGAAAACATCATGCTCGGCAGCGAAAGCGTCAAGGGCGCGTTCCTCGATGTGAAAAGCGTCTCCACCCGCATCCGCGAACTCTCCGAGCGCTATAATCTGGCCGTGGATCCCGACGCGCTGATCGAAGATTTGCCCGTGGGTATGCGCCAGCGCGTCGAGATCGTCAAGACGCTCTATCGCAACGCCGACATCCTCATTTTGGACGAACCAACTGCGGTGCTAACGCCGCAAGAGATCGATGGTCTCTTCGAGATCATGACGCTGCTTAAAGAACAGGGCAAGTCGATCATCTTTATCACCCACAAGCTAAAAGAGGTGCTCGCGGTTGCGGATCGTATCGCGGTGCTGCGTGGCGGTGAGCTTGTAGGCGAGGCACTACCAAACGATGCCAGCGAAGCCTCGTTGGCCGCGATGATGGTCGGCCGCGAGGTGATCCTGACGGTAGAGAAAGACGCGGCGCAACCAAGCGACAGTGTGTTAGATTTGCGCGGCATTTCGGCCCGCACCGATCTGGGTGACCCCGCGTTGCGCAACGTCTCGCTCACTGTCCATGCGGGCGAAGTGGTCGGTATTGCGGGCGTGCAGGGCAATGGACAGACCGAATTGGTCGAGGTGCTGACGGGGCTGCGCAATGCCGACGCTGGCAGCGTGACCATTGACGGCGTCGACTATACCAACGCCAGCCCGCGGCGGATCACCGACGTAGCGCGCGTCAGCCACATTCCCGAGGATCGACACGCGTTTGGCATGGTGTCGGGCTATAGCGTGGCCGACAATATGGTGCTCAACAACTATTTCCGCGAGCCATTTGCGCACGGCACAACCATCAATCGATCCGCCATTCGAGCGCGCGCAACCGAGCTTGTCAGCGAATTTGACGTGCGTACGCCATCGGTCGATACAAGTGCTGGTAGCCTCTCGGGCGGCAACCAACAGAAGATGGTGGTGGCGCGCGAGTTTAGCCGTCCGCTGCGGCTATTGGTGGCAGCGCAGCCAACTCGCGGCATCGACGTCGGCTCGATTGAGTTTATCCATCAGCAGATTATTGCTAAGCGAGATGAAGGCGTGGCAGTACTCGTGGTCAGCGCGGAACTGGATGAAATTTTGGCCCTATCGGACAGAATCGCGGTGATGTACAATGGAGAAATTATCGACATTGTGCCGCGGGCCGAGGCAACACGCGAGAAGTTAGGGTTATTGATGGCTGGGGTGAAATAATAAACCACTCCCTCGATCAACCCAAACTCATCGACCCCGATGATCGCGCGCTGCCCGAACGCCTTGGCAATCAGTCGATCCATTTCGACGCCGATGTCGACTGCACCCTGCACAACCTCTTCTGGCCGTGGGCAAACGCACAATACGCCCGCCGTATCGATCTGCACATCACCGAATTACAGCATCGCCAGCCCGACGCGCTGATCCCCATGATCACGCGCCGCTACCCCGGCCACCAAGAGACAATCTGCGGCAACGAAGGCGTCATCATCAGCAAGCAGATCGCCGCACCATTTGACAGCGACTACGATCAATCCGTGCTGTGGCTGCTGGCCTGCCAAGCCGAAGGGGACCGCCTGCTGCGCGTCGACATCGAGATCGATTGGGGCGAGCCGCTGGCGCAACGCATGGTCGACGGATTGCTCGTTGCGCAGCAGAACCCTGGCCCCGAGCGCGGCCTCTACAGCCAGCAAAATGCCGAAAGCACCCGCGTCTTTGGCAACCCCGAAGGCCGCCCCGATCAGGTCGAGCTCGACGACCCACAGCGCGCCAAACTAACCTATCATATCCTCATCAATGGCGAAATAGACGTCACCTTTTTGCTCACCATCAGCGACGTCGGTGAGCAGATGGCGTGGAACGGATTTTTGGCCCAGAGCGATGGTAAACGTGTGTTGCGGCAGAGCACTAAGAGATGGGCGACTCTGGTTTCAATGGGTCGCGTGTGGACGCCAGATCCGCAACGGAATGATCAAATGCAGGGCGAAAAGATCGCCGCAATTCTCCAAACGCAGCGCCTGCAATCGGGCCTTGCCCCCACCGACCGCCGCATTGAAAAAGTGCCCTCGCTCATCAACCGTCTCGACCTGTGCGACGTTACTGCCAGCCGAAATTTGCTCAACCACCTGCGTCAGGTTGCCGAAAGAAGTAGCGGTCGGCTGCCCGTTCAACTGCCTCTACGGCGGCGCGAAACGTTGACCGATCCGGCTGCGCAACTTGCCATCATTAACAGCGCCTATCTCAGCGCGCTGCACCACCATCTGTCCCATCACTTTAGCCCAAAACTCTTGGCCGATCATTATCCTGCGGTCGGCCTCTGCGCCGAAATGCTCGTGCGTTTTTTAGAAAATAGCGGTGATGTTTTTGGCGAGCAAGCGGGCCACGGCCTATTGACGGCGGCGGCTTTGGCGCAACTTTTTAATGATGAGGAGAATGTCCATCGTTGGCGAAAAAGTGCGACCAGATCGTCAGCGGATCAACTGGATCCGCTGACGATCTGGTCGCACTTTTTCGATCTGCCAATCGGCCGCGTGCCCGTTATCCGCACCGACAGCCCGTGGCCGTGGTGGGCGCTGTTCGACCTGCCTTGGCCCGACCCCGACACGCCCGCGGCCAACGACCGCACACTCACAATCGTGTGGGATGGCGAGACGATCCACGCCACGCAGCCGGTGACTTCTGCCGCGCCCACGCAGATCCACACCCAGATCCGCGCGCTGCACACCGATGAAGACGCGTTTGATTTAACATTCGAATTTGTGGACGAATCGAGCGATGGTGATAAAATACGGACACAATTCAAGCCAGATTTTAGTACGTAAAAATAATACTCAACGCAGAAACGCAGAGGGCGCAGAGAAAAGAATTAAATGCCATCACCATCTTGAGCCGAGAATTTGCCAGAAAAGGAGGCTCTCTATTGATAAGCTTTTCTCCGCGCGCTCTGCGTCTCTGTGTTCAAAATTAAAGAGAAGCACCCATGACCAAAACAGCATTCGTATACGATCCATTTAACCTACGCCATACGCTTAACGGGCACCCCGAAAACTATCGTCGCCTTGAAGGCACGTGGGCGCTGCTAGAGCAAGACGGCATTTTAGAAAAATTATATCGCGTCCCCAGCACGCCCGCACCGCGCGAGGCGCTGCTGGCCGTTCACACGCCGCAGCATATCGACAATATTAAATTGCTTTCGGCACAAGGGGGCGGGCAGTGCGACGCTGACACCTACGTCAACGCGGATTCGTATCAAGCCGCGCTGCTCTCAGCGGGCGGGCTGCTTAACGTGGTAGACGCGGTGATGACGGGCGAGGTGGACAACGGCTTTGCGCTAGTGCGACCGCCGGGTCATCATGCGCTGCCCAATCGTGGTATGGGCTTTTGCCTCTTTGCCAACGTAGCCGTTGCCGCGCGCTGGGCGCAAGATCAGTACAACATCGATCGCGTGTTGATTATCGACTTTGACGTGCATCACGGCAACGGCACGCAAGACATCTTCTACGACGATCCATCTGTCTTCTTCTTTAGCATCCACCAGTTTCCGCACTATCCGGGCACGGGTGCCTTGGATGAAGCAGGCACCGAAATGGCGTACGGATCCACGCTCAACGTTGCCGCTCCTCCAGGCGCGGGCGACGCTGGCTATCTCGATGCCTTTGAACGCTTGTTGACTCCAGCCGCGCGCGAATTCAAGCCACAGTTGATCATTCTATCCGCTGGCTTTGACGGTCACTGGCGCGATCCGCTGGCCGATATCAACTTGAGCGTGACGGGCTATGCGCAGCTAGCAAAGTTTGTGCGCGATCTAGCCGATGAGTTGTGTGAAGGGAAGTTAGTCTGTGCGCTGGAGGGTGGATACGATCTGGAGGTTTTGCCACACTGTATTCTCAGCACCCTGCGCGTGATTAGCGACAGCGATGCAGGACCGAGCGATCCGTTTGGCCCGTCACCCGTTAGCGAACGTGCGTTTACAGATCAGGTGGAGCGGTTGAAGAAGCAGCATGGGTTGTGAAGTCGGCAAGAAAAAGCGGTTCACTTGGATCTCATGTGGTTGACAGAGTGCGTCGCACTGTTCACGCGATTTGGCCCTGCACGGAGTGTCTGTTGATTGTTTATTGGGCAAACTCTGAATATTTTGCTGTCGTATTATGGATTCCTATCCGCGCAGAGCCTGCCTCCATTTAGATGGGGGAATGACAACGAAGTAGCTTTCTTTGTTGGCGGGTATATGTACAGCCTAGATTTGCCCCCAAACTAAAAGGCACCCTATTTTAATGCAAAAATTTTCATCCCTCATTAATAGTTAACCCAAATTAAATTATTATATCCGCTATATCTGGTCTAAAGTTTAAAAATGTGATCGAAACGAGATTCCGAAGACATTTGTGTGTATAAGGCTGGATTACTCTAAAAAGACCGCGGCATCCCCAAAATGTGCTGCCCCACATACGACAGCACCAAATTCGTCGAAATCGGCGCGATCTGATAAAGCCGCGTTTCGCGGAACTTGCGCTCCACATCATATTCGCGCGCAAAGCCAAAGCCACCATACGTCTGCAACGTAGCGTTGGCCGCCTCCCACGACGCATCCGCCGCCAGTAATTTAGCCATGTTCGCTTCCGCCCCACATGGCTCACCCGCATCAAAAAGTCGCGCCGCCTCATAGCGCATCAGATCCGCCGCCCGCACGTGGATATACGCCTGCGCAATCGGGAACTGTACCCCCTGATTCTGACCAATTGGTCGCCCAAAAACCTCTCGCTCACTGGCATAGGTGGTTGCCCGATCCGTAAACCAGTAGCCATCCCCAACGCACTCAGCCGCAATCAAGATCCGCTCCGCATTCATGCCGTCCAAAATATAGCGGAACCCCATGCCCTCTTCGCCAATCAAGCTATCGGCCGGAATGCGCAACTGATCAAAGAAGACCTGCGTTGTCTGATGGTTCAGCATCGTCTCAATCGGATCAATTGTAGCGCCATGACCCACCGCGCTCTTCAAATCGATCAGAAAAACCGAGAGACCCTGCGTGCGCTTTTCTACCTGATCCCGCGCGGTGGTGCGCGCCAGCAACAACATCAGATCCGAATGCTCTGCGCGTGAGGTCCAGATTTTTTGGCCATTCACCACATATTCATCGCCATCGCGCACAGCCGTTGTGCGAATGCTCGTTGTATCCGTTCCGGCATCGGGTTCCGTCACGCCAAACGCCTGCAACCGCAGCTCGCCTGACGCAATTTTGGGCAAATAGAACGACTTCTGCTCTGCCGATCCGTGGCGCAGCAGCGTGCCCATAATATACATCTGCGCGTGACAGGCCGCCGCATTCCCACCAGATCGATGCACCTCCTCAAGGATAATCGATGCTTCAGTCACACCAACACCAGCGCCCCCATACTCTTCGGGAATCAGCGCGCCGAGATAGCCCGCACTCGTCATCGCTTTTACAAAGGCCGTCGGATACGCATCTTCTTTATCAAGCTCTCGCCAATATTCGTTCGGGTAGCGCGCACAAAGCTGCTGCACTCCCTTGCGCAAATCATCATGGAGTTCGGTTAAATCAGACATCTTAAAGTTCCTGTTGTATATTTCAATATTTTGAGGAGCGGGTAGCGGAGGCTGAACTTTGCACAGAATGCAAATGGTCGAAGCCGAAGAAAATGGTTGGTGAACCCAGACTGTGCGATTTCTATATCGCACCTACACAATTTGGGTCTGTTATACTATCTTGTCCATTTATGAACCATACTCGGTAAACTATTATTCTCATGGATGGAAAGGAACACGGACAATTTTTTTGCTTTGAGCTCTTTGGAATTTCATGTTGGTGTTCACCCATACGTCACAGATACGAGAACCGAGTATCTGCGATTACATGTGGTTGCATGGACATAACTCGTGTGCGCCGCTCTAGTTTGCAGTTTCAGGGATGCTGTCTCTCGCAAAGACCAGTGCGACGCACATTTTCACTTTCTAGTAGAAGCGATGAGATTAGCGTGCGTCGCATTGACCAAGGATTTATCCGAATGCCCGAAATTGTTTGGTCAAAGCGGCGCACGCGAGTTGTACCCAACTACATATGCCTTCAAATACTTTCTCCGCAAGAGTCATATTTATGGCTAATCACCGAATTTCATCTTGCTTTCTCCGAAAGCACTCCCCGCACCTGACCTGCCTTGTCTATACAGCTACATTTTGGCTACTTTTTGTGTTACCGACTAAGCTGCTTAAATTGTTCAAAGTAATCGGGGAAAGTTTTCGACGTGCAGCCGGGATCATTGATCGTAACCGGCACATCGCTCAACGCAACGAGCGAAAAACACATCGCCATACGGTGATCGTTGTACGTATCAATCGCCGCGTGGATCAGACCCGTTGGTGGTGTAATCGTAATATAATCGTCCCCCTCATCCACCGTTGCGCCAACCTTGCGCAGTTCCGTTGCCATCGCGGCCAATCGATCCGTCTCTTTGACCCGCCAATTATAGACATTGCGGATCGACGTTGTCCCTTGCGCAAAGAGCGCCGCAATCGCGATAGTCATCGCCGCATCGGGAATGTGATTAAAATCCATATCCACCGCCCGCAACTCACCCCGACGCGCCACAATATAATCATCGCCTATCACAATCTCGGTACCCATTGCCGACAGCGCATCAGCAAACTTCACATCGCCCTGAATGCTCTTCTTGCCGATCCCCGTCACTTTTACTTCGCCCCCCTTGATGGCCGCTGCCGCCAGAAAATAGCTCGCCGAAGACGCGTCTCCCTCGACCAGAAAATCGCCCGGCGCTTGATACGTTTGCCCGGCAGACACGATAAATTCTGCATAATCATGGTTTTCTACCGTCGCGCCAAAGGCCGCCATAATATGCAGCGTGATGTCAATATAGGGCTTAGAGACCAGCTCCCCCCGAATGCGGATCCGCGTCTCTGCTTCGGCGAATGGAGCAGCCATCAAAAAGGCAGTCAAAAACTGGCTGGAAATCGACCCGTCGATCTCTACCTCGCCCCCGCGTAAACCCGTCCCCACAATTCGCAACGGTGGGTAGCCCTCATTTTCCAAATACTCTATCTGCGCACCAGCCGAGCGCAACGCATCGACCAAGTGACCAATCGGCCGCTCCTTCATGCGCGGTTCGCCCGTCAAAACGAACTCGCCCGATCCCAAACAGAGGGCTGCCGCCAACGGTCGCATGGCCGTTCCCGCATTGCCCAAGTAAAGTTCAAGCGCGCCCTCCGCGGCAAACGGTCGACCCAATCCCTCGACCTCGCAAGTGGCTTTGTCCGCCGAAAGTGTATATGCAACGCCCAAATTTTTAAGCGCACCGAGCATATGCCCAATGTCGTCAGAATCGAGCAGATTCGTCAGCCGCGTCGTCCCCTTAGCCTGCGCGGCCAACAACAGTGCCCGATTCGAAACACTCTTCGAACCGGGTAGATTAATCACGCCATCCACTTTTGAAATTGGCTGTAAAGTTAATTGCTCCATTCACTTATCCTTTCTAATACGTTTAGGGCGAACCCATTTAAGCCAGCTCTCGTGATTGCGCGCTGCATTGGCTAGTCGCTTGGGAATTCGTTCAGCGCGCAGCGACGGAGATCCCCGCCAGCTTTTCTACCGAATAAGTTTCTAGCCATTGACATCACAATTGACAGAAAGTACAATATGCCTATGAAAACTCCATTTCCGGGCATGGACCCGTACCTCGAACACCCAACGCTGTGGACTGACGTGCATAGACGTGCATAATCGGCTGATTGCGGCCATTGCTGATGCAATTGCGCCCGAAGTAGCGCCCGACTACTATATCGGTTTGGAGCGGCGCGCCTATTTGCTCAAGCCCGACGATGTGGTTTTTATCGGCAGGCCCGATGTTCCTGTCGTGGGCGATGGATCTCCACTGATAGTCCACTCTGCGCCTCATGCCAACGGTGTTGCGACGGTAGAAGTGCCGATGGCGGATGAACTTGGTGAAGAGTATTTGGAAATTCGCGAAGTAAAAACTGGTCGTCTCGTTACGATGATCGAGGTGCTTTCGCCTACGAACAAAGTCAGTAAAGATGGACGTACCCAGTATTTGGAAAGGCGATCCAATGCCTCTACTAGGGAATCCGCCCAGAAGCGACTATCATATCCTTATTAGTTGTGGCCATCTTCGACCTAGATCGCAACTCTACAACGTTAGCTTACGCCATCCTATTCCCACCTTTCCGCTTCCGCTATTGCCCAACAAAGATCAGCCGCTTGTCGATCTCAACACAATTCTGCACGATCTATACACGCGTGCTCGTTTCGATCTGCGGTTGGACTATGCACAATCACAATCCCCGCCTGCGCCCGCTCTCTCGGAAGAGGATCGTAACTGGGTTAGCACTATACTCGAACAGCCATAAATTGTTACGTTCGTAATTTTTCCGTCGCCACCACATCCAACTCATAATGCTGAGGCAACCGGACCAGGCTATCGGCCTTGCCCAAAAATCTCACCACAACCCCATAATGTTCCTTGGCCGCATCCATTGAAACATACCCGTGGATCACATCATTTAGCACCAATTCGGGGTCGCGATCAAACGGTCGGCCATAGCCTCCACCGCCAGGAGGATTCATCGAAATCGTGGCGTCCGGCTCCATCCACATGATCGTCTTCGGCGGCACATCCTCTCCATCGAGCTGAAACGCACCGACGGTTCCTTCGTGTCCACCTTCCAGCCCGTGTGGCGGATATTTCGTGCGATCCACCATGCCCGAAACGCTCCACTCCTTGCTGCCTAAATGACCAATCGTTGTGTTCTGCCCCAGCCCACCGCGAAACTTGCCAGCGCCAGCCGAATCGGTGCGCAAGGTGCGAAAGTGCTGCAAAAGCGGCGCCTGCGTTTCGACCACCTCTGCCGGAACGCCACCCACACCACTGGGAAAGCCCGTTGTGGTCAGCCCATCTTTCAGCGGGCGCGCGCCCGTACCGCCCAACATAAAGAGCGTGAAGTTCGCCTGCTTTTCCTCGATCTCTGCCGTACGCTCAGCCTCAGCCTTCTCCTCATCCTTTGCTTTACTCGGCCAAGTGGCCCGCCAAATGCTCATCCAACCCGGGTCGGCTCCACCCGCCAGCACCCGATCCGGCACCGCCTTCGCCAGCGCACCAAAGATCACGCTCGGCAAAAAGTGCCCAACCAAATGACGCGATGCCACCGCAGCCGGTCGCTTGCAGTTCAAAATAGATCCCTCTGGCGCACTGATATGAACAGGTCGAAACGCGCCCTCGTTGTGCGGCACCTCGGGACTAATCGCCGCCTTCATCGCAAATGACGCATAGCCCTTCGTATAATTCAGCACCACATTGATCCCACGCTGACTTTGGGGCGACGAGCCTGCAAAGTCAATATATATATCCTCATCCTCAATTGTCACCACAACCTTGAGCTTTAGCGGTTCTTCAAAGCCATCGCTATACAGCTCGTGCTCGTGACGACCGTTTGGCAAAGCCCGGATCCCATCGCGCATGGCCTTCTCGGAGCGAGCAATAATCTCATCGGCCAATGGGTCAATCGTCTCCAAATTAAACTCATCCATCATCTGCAACAAGCTGCGCGCACCTACCGCGTTGGACGACGTCTGCGCATAGAGATCACCCACCGTTTCATCGGGCGTGCGCACATTCGCACGGATAATCTTAAAGAGCTCCTCATTTGGTTCACCCCCGCGGAAGAGCTTTGTGATCGGTACCTGCAAGCCTTCCTCGAAGACCTCGCGCGCCTCTGCCGAAAGAATACGTCCGCCAATGTCTGGTGCATGACAGCAGTTGGAGAAGTAGGCAACAATCTTGTTGTCCCGAAAGACGGGTGTCATCACAGTGAAATCGTTGACCTGCCCCGCTGTCTGCCACGGATCATTCGTAATCAAGACGTCACCAGGCACTAGCGTCTCAGGCGGGTACGCGTTCATCAAATGGATCGCGCCAGTGGCCATGGGGTTGATGTGACCAGGCGTACCCGTGAGCGATTGGCCGATCATGTTGCCGCGCGTGTCGAAAACGCCACACGCTAGATCGAGCGACTCGCGCACAATTGTGCTAAACGCCGTGCGGATCAGCGTGGTCTGTTGTTCATTGGCAACCGAAAGCAGCCGGTTCCAAAGTACTTCGAGTTGGATTGGATTTAGTGCCATAGTTTTCTATTTCTCTCTTTCTACAAAACTACTGAATATCATATTCCTGCTATGACCCAGTGCTTATTTCGCCGATGACGTTATCAACCACCACAGGCGTCTCAAAATAGGTGACTGTTGGCGCAGCACCATATTTGTTCATAATATGTTGCCCCCACTCTGCAGTGTAGACCTGCTCCGCCTGCGCCCGCGATTCCCACAGATAAATGCCGCCCGCCGATTTTCCATCCTCAGAGAGCAGATAGTACTTGCGGATCAGCCCATCCATGCCCAGGTAATTTGGTGCGGTGCCGCTCATAATTTCCCGAGCTTGTTCGAGGGTAATGGGGTTGGGCAGTTGAAACTGTACGTGTGCTGTGATCATCGTGCTTTCCTTATGATTTTGCTTTATGTCCACAGATGAGGGGGCTGTGAAACCGCATTCCACGGGCAGCATGAACGCAGTTTTTCTGAGGGAAATCTAACTGCTAACCAATTTTCTTATTCAATTCACTATCTATGCGTTCTTTCAGAAAGATCTTTATCAGTGACTGATAAGGGACATCTCGTTTGTTTGCGATTAGCCTCAATTCGTTCAACATTAACTCTGGTAATCGTAATGAGATTGTCTTTGTGGATGGTTTGAGTTTTGACAGAACCACTTCTTCTGCATTGTCCCAATCGACATATTCTGTAGAATCATGGGTTGCCCAGAATTCTCGTTCTTCATCTTCAGATTGAAATTTAGGAATCTCGTTATAATCGTTTGGCATATTTCCTCGCTTCCTTTTCATTCATATCTCGTGCTGAGATCACACGAATAAGGCTCGTGCAAACTGTAAATGCGATAAAAAGCCAGCGCTCTTTATCAGTTTTACCTAAAGCTATGTAACGCTGTTCCTCTGTGGAGTGCCTAGCATCATTGGCGACAATGAGCGGAACATTAAAAAATAATTCTTCACACTCTTGATTGGTTACATCATGCCTGTACCAATTTTTATCAAGATTATCATCATCCCAATCAAATCCAACACAATCATAAACAATATTTAGCATTAGGTTGCTCGGTTAGCAAAATAGACGGTTTGTATATGATGAAAGTATACATTTTTCAGTAAGCTGAGTCAATAGTTATATCAATCGTGCTGGATTCTCGACAATAGGCGTGTTATCAAAAATACGCTGCGGCGAGAAGACCGACAGATCTAGTTCTGGCGTTTTGCTCAACATCAACTCGGCAATGTATCGACCCACCGCATGGGATTGTTGAAAACCATGGCCCGAAAAGCCGTTGGCGCAATAATAGCCAATCAATTCGGGCCATTCGCCCAGAATCGCGTTGCCGTCAAAGGTATTGACAGCGTAAAGCCCGGCCCAACCACCCGTCAACTTAAGCCGATCAAAGTCGGGGATATGGGTGACCAATCCTTCCCACATCGTCTCTTCGAAGCGCTCTCGGCTCCAGCTAAAGTCGGTATAGGTAACTGGATCAGTCTCCAACGCACCGCCCGTCACATAATTGTTCTCGCCCTCGTGGAAGATAAACTGACCCGTTGGCAGCAAGAGCATGGGGAGAATTTCCTCAAACTCTTCAGAGCCAAGTACATTGTAGACTTCACGCTTGGTCGCAGCAATCGGTAAATTTACGCCGACGGTTTCGGCCAAAATTGGCGCCCACGCACCCGTCACATTTGCCACAATGTTGGCATGATATTCCTCACCCGATTTAAGCCGCAGCCCGCGCATCTGATCACCCTCTTTGAGCAATTCCGCAACTTCTGCTTCCAAAATGGTTGTACCCATCTCAATTGCTTTGCGCCGATAGCCGATCAGAATATCGCGTGGTGACATCGTGCCATCGTCGGGACCAAAGGTCGCGCCGACAACGTTGTCCATGCCCTGATAAAGCGGATAATGTTTGTTGATTTCGTTTGGTTCCAACCACATGCTATCGCACCCCAAACTCTGCTGTAACGCGATGCCTTCTTTAGCATATTTTTTACCAGCTTCATCTACCAGAAAGAGATTGCCCTGCTTGCGAAAACCAGTCATGGGCGTGTGATCTTTGGTCGAAAACTCATCTGAAAATCTATCCAGTACTTCTTTGGCATAAAGAGAAATCTGGATATTCTGCTTCACGTTGAACTGAATGCGAGTATTGCCATCGGACAAGGTTGTTGAGGCTTTTTCATATGTCGAATCTCGCTCAACGATCAGCACGTTCAGGGTAGGATCACGTTTGAGCAGGTTGTAGGCAATGGAACAAGCCATAATGCCGCCGCCCGCAAGGATTATGTCGTATGTGTTGGCGTTTGTCATATTTGAAAATTCTCTTTTATCGGTGTCAAACCGATATGGACTAAGTACGGTTGTTTTCCATCCTTGGCTGCATATTTTTGTATCAGTCCACTAAGCTCTTCTTGAAGAGCTTTAGCATCTTCTTGGTTGAGGGATAGATGTGGATAATAAAAATCTAAAATTGCTGGCTGCATCTGTGAAAAATCTAGTATTGTATCAGATGCAGTCGCCATTTGGGTGCAGATAGCGCCGACTTCGTCCTTGAAAATCCACATGCCAAAATCAAGATCGGTACGTTGAAGCACCGCTGCAATATTCTTGGTTAAAATTGTTTCCAGCTGTTGTTTGCTTTCAACCAAAAACTTTTCTAGCGTTTCCGAACGAGTAACCCCAAATGGAATAAAGAAGCGCTCGGTTGTTGTCTGGTATAGTTTTATCGGACGCCCGGCCCGTTTTTCCTCACGAACCAACGTCAATATGCCCCATTCCTGTAATCTCTGTACGCGATAAAGAAGCGCGCTGATGCTCAGGTCTAAGATACGTGCTGCATTGGCTACCGACTCTTCTTTACCAATAAATGGATGAAGCATCTTTTGAGTGGAATAGTCCAACAGGAACTCAGCCACGTTTGCATTTTCTATTACCATCGGTCTACTCGAATTTTGATCTTTCATTTTGAATAGCACTTCTATAAACTGTGGGGCCTATGAACATTTTCTATGGAACTACTTATCTTCTGACCTATTTGCTCATTGCCTATTCACTGTGGACGCGTAAGCCTATGTGGGCAATAGTCGTTTTTGCGGCGTTTTTATTCTGTCATTTTGTTATCGAAGGGCACAAATGGCAACTTGTCCCTTTGTATCTAATCGCTGTTCTTCTATTGGTTGTGCTACTTTGGCAAGCCGCCCCGCAATGGTTCATTATTAGTGTGCTCTTGATGACATTTCTTGCGCTCTTTTTATCTAGAGGCCTGCACACTATTTTCCCTAATTTTACGTTTCCAGAGCCAACGGGGGACCATAAGGTTGGGGTGACTGATGTCACAATGGAAAATGGCGAGCGTGCCAAAATCTGGTATCCAGCGATGGAGAGAGATGATAATCGCATATACCCATATCTAGCTAGTTTTGACCGGCCCATATTCAATCTGCCAATATTTATTTTCAGTCACTTGAAAGGGCGAGATACGTTTTCATTCCAAGACGCCGTTCCATCCAACCGCGGGCCCTTCCCCGTCATCATTTACGAACATAGCGCTGATGGATTTAGAGAGGAAAACACCTTTTTGTTAACAGATCTTGTCAGTCATGGCTATATCGCGATTGCCGTCAAACATCGAAATACTTTGGCCGATTATGAGTTAGATCTCGCTGCACTAAGCACGCGGCCAGAAGACTTTATGGCTGCTATGACTGACGTTGTTATGAGAGACAGACTAGCGGAGCTACAACAAGTGGTTAATGGATTGCCAACTTTGAATCAACCAAATGGATATTTACATGGAAAACTCTTGCTTGATCAGATTAACTTTCTAGGATATTCGCTCGGCGGTGGCATTGTGACCGATTACTGTGCCGCTAATCCAGCGTGTCGTTCAGTCGTTAATTTGGATGGTAATCCATTTGGCATTGCGCATAAAGTTGGCCTTAAAGCTCCCTACCTACACATTAGCCAGAATGTAGTTTTAGAGATGACTAAAGCCAGCGGTCCATCATCCACAGTTGCACAAATGACCGAACTATATAAACGGGATGTGGGCCAAATCATTGCGCAAACGAGAGAAAATGGCTTCGGTGCCCACTGGCTCTTGCTTCATAACAGCGGACACGCATCCTTTACCGATTTTTCGTACTGGATAGCTGTACGCTGGGGGATGCTCAAGTCGCTTTTTGGCACAGTTGAAACAGAGACTTCTCACCAAACAATTCGGCTGGTGGTGCGTAAGTTTATTGACCAACCTTCCAGTTTTGACTCTTCGCAATTACGAGATCATCAGTTGCTTTCTGCATTTCCTGAAATCCCCTGACACATTCGTCTACCCCAGTGTCGGCATCTTGATCACCAGATTATAATGCCGATCAATCGAACACGCACTCCCTGGCCCGATGAACATCATGGACTCGCGCTCTTCCGCTACGCAATCGCATCCAATCCATTTTTGTCGATCAAAGTAAGCAGCTTAAGCGACGCACCAGCCGGTCGTTTATCGCCTCGTTCCCATTTGCTGACAAGCCCAACCGTGA